>MDSZ01182564.1_pt1 | contig 29019 bp, 34 predicted proteins | sample 811201 | NCBI WGS metagenome assembly MDSZ01 (sample SAMN05326647, study PRJNA326480) | marine metagenome | isolation source: seawater | place: Indian Ocean: North | collected 2010 | reverse complement strand
TTTTAGGATTGATACAAGCTCATATACTTTTGAAGAGGATTACAATCTTCAAAAAGAATCACAAAATAGATATTATAAGTTAAAATTAAATAAAGTGAATTTTTTCAAGCAATTTGTAAAAAAATTAATTCCTAAAAAAATAATTAAATTAAAACAACTAATTGACAATTTAAATACTACTGACGAAATGAATAAATTAGGCAAATATTGTAGTAATAGTGGGAATAACACTTATTTAAGAGGCATATTAAAAAAGAAATAATGTCTATGAATTGCAAAAATTGCAAAAAAAAAAGTTTAAAAAAAATAGTTGATATTGGAAAACAACCTTTAAGTGGTTTTTTTTACAATAAAAAACAGACAAATCTAAGAAAATTCTCTTTAGATTTATTTCAATGTAAAAATTGTGAATTAGTTCAGTTAAACAATATTGTTAATACCGCTAAAATGTACGGAGATCACTACGGTTATAAAACTTCTGTAAGCAAGTTAATGCTATCACATTTGAAAGAAAAAATTAAAAGATTAAAAAAATATCGAATTTTAAAAAAAGGTAATAATATTTTGGATATAGGAAGTAATGATGCCTCATTTTTAAAATTAATAGGTAAAGATTATAATTTGTATGGCATTGATCCTTCGGCTAAGAAATTTAAAAAAGAATACAGGGGTATGAAGTTAGTCACAGACTTCTTTTCAAGGGAAAATATTCTAAAAAACAACAAAAACAAAAAACTAAAATTTGATCTTATTTCAAGTTTTGCAATATTCTATGATGTTGAAGATCCAAATTCATTCTGTAAAGATATCGAGAAATTGTTAAATGATAATGGTATTTGGGTTTGCGAATTTTCGTATCTACCTTTAATGTTAAAAAATTTAACCTTTGATCAGATATGTCATGAGCATATTATGTATTATACTTATGAAGTTTTTGAAAAAATATTGATTAATAATAATTTAAAAGTATTAAACGTTAAATTCAATGAAATTAACGGAGGGAGTATTGAAGTTATAATATCAAAAATGAATAATAAGAGAATACCAAATAACAAATTAATAAAAAAAATAAAAAATGATGAGAAAAAAATAAACAATAAAGCATTCAAAAATTTTTCACAAAGAATTAAAAGAATAAAAAATAATTTATTAAAATTTATAAATAAAAACGATTCAATCATTGGGTATGGAGCGTCAACTAAAGGAAATATTGTATTAAGCTACTGTAACTTAAGCTCATCACATATTCCTTATATATGTGATGCAAATGAACAAAAGTATGGAAAATTTACCCCAGGAACGAATATTGAAATTATCTCAAAAGAAAAAATGAGGTCTATTATGCCAAAAAATTTATTGGTATTAATATGGTCATTTAGAAAAGAGATAATAAACCAAGAATTAGATTACATCAAAAAAGGAGGTAATTTAGTTTTTCATTTACCAAAATTACATATAATTAATAAAAAAAAATTATAAAAAATTTATGAATAAAGATTTCAGGAATCTTTCATATAATTATTAGTTAGTTTGAGAATTTTTCAATGAATAAAATTATAGAAGGTATCAAGATCTCGCCACTAAAAATAATTTCAGATAATAGAGGTTCTGTTATGCATATGCTAAGAAACGATAGCAAAGTTTTTGAAAAGTTTGGTGAGATTTACTTTTCAACAATCTTTAAAGAAAAAATTAAAGCCTGGCACTTACATAAAGAGGCTACTTTAAATTATGCTTGTGTATATGGGAAAGTAAAACTTGCATTATTTGATGAGAGAAAAACAAGTAAAACTTTTGGAACATATCAAGAATTAATTCTATCTCCAGACAATTACTTTTTAATAACAATTCCACCTAATATTTGGAATGGTTTTAAAGGTATCAGTGAAGGACATTCAATTATAGCTAATTGTTTAAATTTGCCACACAATGAAAAAGAAATGGTTAGATGTGATATTAAAGATAAACGTTTTGATTATGAATGGTAACTATTATTATTTCTTATGAAAGTTGTAATTTTATGTGGCGGTAAAGGAACAAGACTTGGCTTTGAAACAAAAATAATTCCAAAGCCAATGGTTCGGATAAATAAAGACCCAATAATTCTACATATTTTAAATTATTACAAAAAATATGGTTATAGTGAATTTATTTTAGCTCTTGGTTACAAGGGACATATAATTAAAAATTATTTTAAAAAAAAATAAAAAATTACTATTAAATATAAAATGTATTGATACTGGAAAAAATACATTAACAGGTAGTAGATTACTTAAGCTTAAAAAATATCTTTTAAAAGAAAAACATTTTATGCTTACATATGGTGATGGTTTAACCGATCAAAATTTAAATAAATTAGAAAAGTTTCATTTAAAAAACAAAAAAACTGCAACAATGACCGTTGTAAGGCCTCCTGTAAGATTTGGAGAGGTAAAAATGAAGGGTAAATTAATTAGAAATTTCAAAGAAAAACCACAAATTCAAGATAGTTGGATAAACGGAGGTTTTTTTGTTTTTAGTAGAGATATTTTTAAATTTCTAAGTCAAGATAATGAAATGTTGGAAAAAAAACCTTTAGAAAGGTTATCTAAAAAAAAGCAACTTATAGGATTTAAACATCTGGGTTTCTGGCAATGTATGGATACCCCAAGAGATAAAGAATATTTGATTAAGCTTCTGAAAAATAAAATAGCTCCTTGGAAAATAAAGTAATTACTTTAAGACAATATTTATTTAATAAAATTAAAAATTTTAAAATAAATTTTTTTAATAACATAATAAAATCCGAAAAAATATATATTTGGATAAAAAATATTTTTTAGAATGTTTGCTTTAAAATTAATATGCTTATAATTGCTGATTTCTTTATTTTTAATTATATAAAACATATATGGTATGAATTTTTTTAATACATAATTTTTATATTTTAAATATTTATAATATTGTAAACCGTTTTTTCTATAAATATCCAAAATTTCTGGAATTCTAATTATCATAATAAAGGGATAAATATTACTCCAACCCTTTTCTCCATATAAATTTACCGATAAAGGTTTCGCTTGAATATAACATTTGGAATATTTGAAGGTATGAGAAAAAACTTTTACATGTGGAGCTGTATTATCAATTGTAGACCAAACGCCAGTTTCATTTAATTTTTTTTTGTCTAATATTTTCAAATTTTTAACAAATTGTTTTCTTCTATAAAGTGTTAAAAACATCGCTAACATAAAATCCCATGATACTGATGGATTTATTAAATTAAAAAAATTAGTTTTATAACTTTTTTTGAGTTTAGAAAAATTACTTAAATTTTTAGGAATTTTTTTACTATTAAAAGGTTGTTTATATTTAAAAACATAATCAGATTTTAAGTTAGATGAGTTTATAAAATAAAGATCTACATCTTTGTTTTGATTAAATAATTGTTCTAATTTACTAAGAGCATTTGCATAAAGTAAATCATCATTTCCAACTAACCAAATAAATTCCCCTTTAGCCATTTTAACTACTTTATAAAAATTTGCTCCAAAACCCAGATTTCTGTTATTTCTTTTATAATTTATTTTTAATCCTTTTTTTTTATAATATTTAACAATTTTCAAAATATTATCTTTTGAGCAATTGTCTGAAATACAAACTTCGAATTTCATGTTTGAATTTGATTTTGCTAATAAAATTGAATTCAAACAATTATTTAAATATTTCCCTCTATTATAATTTGGTATGCAAATGCTTAATAACATTTTTATATTATCCTATGATTAAGTTAATTTTATTCAATTATTGTGAAAAGCTGAAGTAATATGTTCAACAAAACTACCTTTTATATTATCCTCTTTAAAATATTTTTTTATAATTTTTTTGTTATTATCGACATTAACATTATAATTTTTTTTAAAATTTGATTCTTTAAATTTATCAGTCCATAAAAAATTTAATCCGTAAACACGAGCAAGATTTTCTATTATTTTGTTTTTTAAATTATTAAAGCCTTGATCTTTAAATAATAACAGTGGTTTAAAATCTACTATTGCTTGCTCAACCCCTAAAGATTTGTGACCTATTACAAGTTCAGAATGTTGAATAAGAATTGGTGTTTTTTTGTAAATAATTTCCCGGTTTTTAAAAGGATTTTTATTGTATCTATACTTACCAGACGCTGCGATAACTATTCTAAAACCTGTCCAACTTTCAATTTTATCAAAAACACTATTTATTCTTTTATAAAAACCCTCAATATCAAGATTTGGGTTATCAATTCCAAATAAGGCAGCATCAGGTGGTGAGTCAACAGCCTCCTCAACATATACTATATATTTTTTAACGATTATAGGATCGTGTTTTGACCACAGTATATTAAAAGATGGTACGCTTTTATAAACAAAATTGTTTTTATAAATTTTAAGAGCTTGTTTTCTACCTTCTGTACCAGATCCAATTATTAAATAAGGTTTTTTTTTACGACTATAAAACCTTTTTTGAAAAAGCTTAATACTGAACTTAAACTTTGACCAAATATCAGATGGTACCAAATGTGGGACCATGTGATGAAATACGTATTTAATTTTATATTTATTTAAAAGATCAAGATCAGGATTATCAAATTTATTATTATTTAAATTTCCTAATGTCATTATGCACACTATAGTTTCATAACTAAGTTTGGATATTTTTTTTTCTAATTCAGAAATATTTTTAATCTTAATAACATTTAAGTCTTTATAGATATATTGATCAGATCCTCTGGTTGCTGCACTAATATTTTCTTTTTCATAAAAGATGTTTTCTGTACTCCAAAGTTCAAGGTCAAGATTATAATATTTAAATTCTTCTAGCTGTAATTTTTTTGGCCATGTATCAAAATATGGGGACGATGAATAAATAATAATTTTCTTTGATCTATTATGAGTTAACGACATTTATTTTTTTATTTGATGTCTTTTCTCATAATGATCTGAAAGTTGATCAAGTATATACAAAGCTCTTGGGCTTGCAGTTTCAGCGGCATACGCTCTTCCTTGAGCACAGACATCATGCAGGCTAAAATTTTTTTTAATTGATTTACTTTTTTTTCTTAATTGACCTACATTACTCTCTTCAGCTAAAGAACTTCTAGGTACTTTTTGCTTTCGCATCATTTTTTTTGTTTTATTATCTGGTTTTACACCTAGAGACTCCGCAATTTTTAAAATATAACTATGTGGATTAGAAACAAACTTTTCATATGGAATCTCAATTATGTCCCATTTATTAGACTTCTTAAAATTATCAATAAAAGTATCGCCATTTCTAATCCAATAATCGTATAATAAAATTGATCTGTCAGTAGTATTTGAGTTTAGATACAATTTTTCAATATCTTTTGCGAAAAAAGGGAGACTGATCAAATTTCCATTCCCATCAAAAGTTTTGTAAAGAATATATGAATGTCGATCATCTGACCCCCATCTTTCAGTCCATTTTTTGTTATGCATCAACATGTTGGTGGTCATTGGATGTCTAGATACTCGAATATAAGTCAATCGCTCCGCCAATGCTTCAAACAATGGTCTTGCATAACTTGTATTAACATGTGTCATTATATTTAAAATTGGCATATTTTTTTCTATACTTTCTTTTGCTTTTACTGGACTTTGAAATAAACGTTTAAAATATCTCGAAGGTTTTACGTCACAAAAAACGCTAGAAATGTCAGAGGGTTTAAAATTTATATTTCTACTCATATTTAGGTTGAGTATCTCTTCCTCTAACCATGTGTTTATTAATGTTTTGGAAGCATCTAAACTTATATGTCCTAAATGAAAAAGTGCACATATCTGCTCAATCTGAGGTCTATGTATCCACATTTCTACATTGGGTAAACTAGAAACTATAGAGGTCAAAAGATTTTTTCCTCCTCCAATCATACCGTCCACTATAACTATTTTTTTTACTAAATTTAATTGTCTATCTAGTTTACATAAATCCTTAGACTCACTCATAATTGACATATTGATTAAAAAAAATTTAAAATTACCAAACGCCCCATCCCCCATCGACAGCTAAATTTTGACCAGTCACATAACTTGACAGATCACTTGCCAAATAGGCTATTGCACCACGAAAATCATCTTCCTTGGCCATTCGTTTTAATGGTGTTCGGGCTTTATATTTTTTTACAAATATTTGTGGTTGACTTCTTAATACACCCCCAGGAGATATTGCATTTACTCTAATACTGCTTGCTAAAGTAGTAGATAGCCATTTAGTAAGCTGAATTAATCCAGCTTTAGAAGATGCATATGCAGCAGGATTTCCCATTGAAGTTCCTTCATAAAGGCTATGATCTGGTGCCCAAGTTCCATATGTAGAACCAATATTAATTATATTTGCACCTTTACTTTTTCTTAATAGTGGAGTTAAACCTTGCACAAGACTAAATGCAGCTGTTAAATTAACCTCTAAAGCACAACGCCAAGTTTCAACTGATTGTTTTTCAAATTCAGTTACCCAACCATCTAAATTTGAGTCACCAATATAAGCTGCATTGTTAACAAGAATATTTAGTGTTTTACTTTTTTTTTTTACAACAGATATTAAATTTTTGATATCATTCTGATCAGCTAAATCACAATTAATAGTTACAACATTTACATTAAAACTATTTTTAATTTTTTTTAATATATCGTTATAATTAGATCCAGGGCGATCAACTAAAATTAAATCTGCTCCTAACTCAGCAAGTGTAAGAGCAATCGTTTTACCAATGTGACCATTTGCTCCTGTAATGAGAGCTCGTCTTTTTTTAAGAGACATAAGCTTTGTAAGTTTTAGCATTTTAGTTTTAAATTACTCTATTTTATTCGTTAGACAATAACAACTCTGCAATCCTAAGATCAAAGGGAGTATCAATATCCAATGCACGCTCAGTTGGAATATGTACATAACTTACTTTTCCGTCAAAAATACTATCTTTTTTAAGTATAAATTTTGGGCTAGTGACGTACGCAACTGTAGTCATATCGAAGACCTTAGGAGAATCTTGTCTTCTTATTATTTTTTTTTTTGGTTTGATCACTTTACTGACCACACCCTTTTTATTCACTTTAATCATGTTGTAATATGGATTTCGGTGTGAGTCTGTTGCCGTAATAGTTATATCTGCCTTACTTTTTTTATATTTAATTAAACAATTTCTTAAATCACCAACACTTCTTAAAGGAGCGGTTACAGGAACAATAATTACAATCTGCGGATAACTGCCCTTTAATTTATTAAGACTATTTAAAGCATGTCTCCAAACTAACCATTCAGACGAATTATCTTTAGCAAGCTTTTTTGGTCTTATAAATGGCACCTCAGCTCCAGCATTAAGAGCTATACTTGCAATTTTTTTTGAATCTGTTGAAACTATTATGCTATTAACTTCTTTCAATTTTTTTACTTGATCGATAGTTCTTACGATCAAAGGTTTGCCAGCAAGTATTTTTGTATTTTTATTGGGTATTCCTTTTGACCCACCTCTAGCACAAATTAAAGCAACTATATTCATTTTATACTCCATTAAATAATACGATATTTATATAGGCCAAATTAATTTAAGTATACTAATGAAGAGGAATTAGATGATTTTCTAATTGCCTCAATTATTTTAATCACCTCTAGTCCTTGAGATCCATTAATTAATGGTTTTTCTTTTTTTTTTACACAATTTAAAAAGTGTTTCCATTCTGCAATATAAGTACTATTTCTAAAATTTTTTTTTTTATATATTGATTTCCACTTGTTTGTATCTTTCCAAAACAATTTAATTGTTCCATTTACTGCGTTCCAGTGAAGTGTTCCTTTTTCTCCTATTACTTTACAAAATCTAGTTGTATCATGACGATTGAAGTCCATATTCAAATTTGCAACTATTTTATTGTTATTTTTGATATCCGAAAAACCTAAAGTAATAAGCGCTGTGTCCTCTGTATCAATTTTTAATTTACTTTGCTTGTGAAGTGTAGCATTAACCCATTGAACTTTTCCAAATAACCAAAATAAATAATCAATATCATGACTTAACTCTAATAAAACTCCACCACCTAGAGCTTTTCTTGCAGATACGCTTTTTTTATAATCAATTCCAGGTCTCCATTTAGGCAAATATGAACCAACCTCACTTCTTACAGATAAAACTTTGCCAATTATTTTTTTTTTCAAAATTTCTCTAAATTTTATCAAAGATTGCATAAATCTGAGATTGTATCCAACCATCAAAACACTTTTTTTTAAGTTTGACTTATAAATAAGCTTGGAAATATTTTTACTAGAAATTGATAAAGGTTTTTCTATAAGTAAATGAATTCCTAATTCTATTAGAGGAAAAGCTGCACTCAAATGATAGCTAGCTGGGTTAGCAATTATTGCAATTTCTGGTTTAAATTTAATTGCATCTGATAGATTTGAAACAAATTTATCAACAATTTTATCTTTTGTTTTTTTTATTAATTTACGTTTTAAAACAATAATTTTTGCTTTTGGCATTAAACTTCTTGCTAATTTGGCATGACGTTTACCTATACTTCCATATCCTACTATCAATAAACTTTTAATCATAAAATATTTCAATTTTATCTTGCTTTAAAATAATCTTCTGGTCTTCCTATATCTAACCAAGGTTCATGAATTGGGTAGACAATTGTTTTCAAATTCTTTTCTTTAAGTCTCTGAAATAAATTTGGCATATCAAGATTTTCATTTTTTTTTATATAATTTAAAACTGCCGGTTCTAGAACATACACTCCTGCATTAATATGACTTCGAACAACTGGTTTTTCCTGAAAATCTATAATATCTAGACCTTCAGTACGTACAACCCCATAAGGATTTTCCCACTCATGAATTCTTACTGCCATAGTTGCTTGAGCATTTTGATGGCTGTGAAAATCTAACAAATCTCCATAATGAAAGTCTGAAACTATATCGCAATTAGTTACTAGGAAAGGAGACTCTAATTTTTGAGAAATTAAACTAAGAGCTCCAGCAGTACCAAGTGGATCATTTTCTTTTATATAACCAATTTTAACGTTCCACTTTTTTCCATCAGAAAAATAATTTTCAATCATGTGACCAAGATAATTTAAAGAAATTAAAAAATTTTCAAATCCTTGTAAATTGGCTTTCTCAATTATTCTCTCAAGCATTGGTTTACCATTAACAGGCAGGAGTGCTTTAGGGCAATTTTTTGTAAATTTTCCAAGTCTTGAACCTTTTCCTCCAGCCATGATAATCATTGTGTTTGAAATTTTCTTATCTGATAATACTTCATCCCAAAGATATAATCCTGAAATTTTTTGATTCTCATCTACTAGAGGGATCTGTTGAACTTTATTTTTTACCATTAGCTGTAAAATGATTTCAGACTTTATTTTGGGTGTAACGATTAATGCATTTCTATTTATAATTTCTTTAATTGAAGTTTTTTGGTCTTTTCCATTAATTAAAGCCCTTCGAATATCTCCATCTGAAATCGTTCCTTGGAATTTATTTTCATTATTTACTACTAATGAAATTCTTAAACCAGATTTATTTAAATTTTTCAAAACATCTGCGATATTTGAATTCTCTTTTATGATTGTTTCTTTCCACCTGTTGTGGTGGGTAAAACTGTCTTTTTTTTTTAAATAATTACCCACAATTATCTTTCTTTTTTTAAAAAAATTTTTTGACCATTATTAATAAATTCAGAAAAAAACTAACATTTCTTTATAAAACTTGGAATATTGTTATAAGGCATTTTTTCAATTTTAAGTTTTGGATATTTTAAAATAAACTCATCAATGGCGATGGTTGCTCCCTCAACTGTATTATAATCATCTATAATTATAAGTCCTCCTTTTACAAGTCTTTTAAATAATTGATTGATAACAAAAGCAGTTGGCTCATAAACATCAATATCCAGATGTATTAAGCTAAATCTTTCTGCACTATTTTTTTTTAAAAAATCAGGAAGAGTATCCCTAATATCACCATTAATTAATTCATAATTGGAAAAAGCTTTTGCTTTTAATATTTTATCAGTTTCTTCTAATGTTAATCCATCTCCACCAATTTTTTCAAATTTTCTAACAAATTTCAAATCACTTTTTACACCTTTTAAACCTCTGGTTGGAAAAGACCCAAAAGCATCAAATCCTACTATCTTTCTGGTTTGAGTAGTTTCAAAAATTTCCCTTAATGACAACCATCTGATTAAACTAGTTGCCTTATATACACCAAACTCAGCTATTGTTCCTGGTAGACCAATTATTTTTTTATAAAGCTCTGCATGAGATAATACTTTACCGAAACGAGAGATATCACTAAACCACCAATATCCTAATTCATAATCCCAATAATTTTTTGCTGATAATTTTCTTATATTTTTCATTTTATTTCCTTCAATAACATAAAACTTTCAGCAAATTTAAACCCAGAGGTTGCACCTCTAAAATTTGCTAATGCTTTTATATTTTTTTTTGATCTAGGAAAAGGATGCTTTTTAATTTCACTTTTGTAAAAACTCATAATTTGGATTTTTTTATCTATAAATTTTGTTATATCTACAAATGTATTTGGGATAAAGATATCTTTTTTGATTGGTGGAGAAAACTCAGTTTCACTCAAAGTTTCCATCATATATATTTTCTTTATAAATGATGATCTAAATGACTTTGTGCAGCTATAACTTGCTTCAAAAATTATTTTGTGATCAGAATGAACATCTGATTTAAATGGGAGATATATTATACTTGGTCTAATTTTCTTTATTATTTTTGATATTTTTTCAACAATCTCATTCATACCATATTGATCTAATTTCGTAGTCTCAAAAGGAAGTACATCAACACTTTTAAAATTAAAATGTTTTGAAACTTTCTTAATTTCTAATTCTCTTTTTTTATAATACACATGTTTTTCTCTCAATTTCGAACAAATCAACCAATGTATCTTATCACCACTGTTTTTGTGTTTAAGAAGTGTTCCGCCGCATCCCAAGGTTTCATCATCTGGATGAACCGCTACTACTAATACTTTATTTTTCAAAGATACTCTCCAATTTTCGGTAGATCTATAAATTCATGATCAACTAATTCTATAGCACTATCATAAGTCTTTACCAAAATTTTATTTTCATTTACATTTAATATTTTTCCACTCTCAAAATTATTTAGACTATTTTCAATAATTTTTACCTTCCAAATTTTTACTTCTCTTTCTCCATACTGAACGTGAGCCCCAACATAAGGTTTAGTTAATGCTCTTACCAAATTATAAATAGCTAAACTTGACATACGAAAATCAATTTTACCATCAGATATAGCTCTTTTTCTCCAATTATTATTATTTTCATTGTTTTGTACAATTGTTTTATAATTGTTTTTTTTTAGACTAGGAAAAAACTGAGCTATTTGCTCCAAGGCTATTTCAACGACTTTATCATATAGTGTTTTTGCATCATCATTATGCGATATATCAAAATCTTTTTGGGATAAAATATCTCCACTATCAGCGCCTTCATCCATAAAAAAAAATGTTGAGGCACTTTTTTTTAAACCAAGTGCCAAAGCCCAAATGAGAGGGTGACGACCTCTATTTTGAGGTAGTTTAGTTGGATGAAATCCTAAAACACCCATTGGTGTTAAGTTTAGAATATTTTTTTTTAATAAATTTGACCATCCAAAACAAAAAATAATATCTGCATTTAAAGATTTGATCCAATTAAAACTAATTTCAGAGTTAATATCTTTTGTTAAATGAAAAGGTATTTTATTTTTTTTGCATATTGGTATCAAATTAGCAAAATCACTATTAAATTTAGAGCTTTCTTTTGTACAAACACCTACAATTTCAGCTTTTAAATCTATTAATTTTTGGAGTGCTTTTTTTGAAAATTCCACAGATCCTATAAATACAATTCTCATATTAAAATTTTATATTAAAAAATTTTTTTTTAAGAATATTTTCTAAAGGTACTGATCTTAATACCTTTGCAATTTTTTTACTTGCATTTCCATTTTCATATGGGTTTTTAACATTTTTTAATAATTTTTGAAATTTAATGGAGTAAATTTTATTTATTGCTTTTTTAATACTATTCCTTCTAGGTAAACAATCAATAACGCTTTCGCACTTTATTCTTCCTCTTTGTCTATCTCCAATATTAATTGTTCCTATCTTGAAACTAGGAGCCTCAAGTAATCCACTTGAGCTATTTCCAATAACACAGTCAACGTGTTGCAAAGCACTCAAATAATTGATTTGTCCTAAAGAGGCTACACCTTTTGACTTAAATGAGTTCTTTTTAGTATAATTATCAATCATTAAATTTATTATCTTTCCATCTGTATCACTATTTGTTTTTGAAAAAATAATATTGGTATCCTTTAAGTTATCTAAAGAAAAAAGAATTTCTTGAAAATATTTTTTTGATGTATTTTTTTCAAGTGTTATAGGGTGAAATGTTACTAAGACATTTTTTTTATTTAATTTAAAATTGATCGATTTTTCAAACTGGTCTTTTTTTAAAAGTTTTAGTTTTTTAATATTTTCAATGCCAAGTCCACCTACATTATATACCGTACGTGGATTTTCACCTAACTGAATTACTCTTTTGTAGTAATCTTCTGCTGCAGTAAAATGTAAGTGACTCATCTTAGTTATACAATGTCGAAAAGATTCATCAATAAGACCCTCGGTCGCTTCACCTCCATGAAGGTGAGCAACAGGAATCCTTGATATCATTGCTGAGGAGACAGCACTAAAAATTTCAAATCTATCACCTAATACTAAAATAATATCTGGATTTAATTTATTATATGCTTTAGTAAACGATGTTTGGGCTATGCTCATAGATTTGGAAATACCCAAATTTGTATCTGATGATAAACATATATCTATTTTTTTATTAATTTTGAAATCTTTCTCAATTTCCTTAAAAGTAAGGCCAAACTCAGGACTTAAATGCATGCCTGTAACAATCAACTGAAGTTCAAGATTTTTGTCTGTATTAATTTCTTTCAACAACCAAAAAAGTAGGCCATATTCAGCTCGTGATCCAGTAATTACACATACTTTTCTTTTCTTCATATCTTTTCATCTTCATCATAATCTTTTATTGCATTTGTTCCTAAAACCTCATCCCATTTCATTGGACTAATTCCTCCACCAGGTCTTTTAACCGCAATATTATTTTCATTTAAAATTTCATTTTTTTTTATTTTTGATATCGCAACAATTGATTTTCTAACAATATTTAAATTTTTTTTTTCACTCTTTGATAGTTTTTTAATACTACTACCCAAAGCTTTTTCTACATTTCTTATAGCTCGAATCATGGTTTTTAATTGACCAGGTTCTAAGCTAGCTTTATGATCTGGACCTTCCATATTGCAATCTAAAGTGAAATGTTTCTCAATACAACTGGCGCCCAAAGCTACCGCGGCTAGAGAAACCTCTATTCCTAGTGTATGGTCACTATATCCAATATTTATATTAAACTTTTTTCCTATTGTTAACATTGCTCTAAGATTAACATCTTCCATAGGTGTTGGATATTCTGTATTTGCATGAAGAACAGTTATATTTTTTTTTTTAGTTCCAGATTTATATAAAATATTTAACGCATTTTTAATTTCTAAAATGTTTGCCATACCTGTGGAGAGAATAATTTTTTTTTTTAATTTTCCTATGTGCTTTAGATATGGGAGATTTGTAATTTCACCACTAGGTATTTTTATTATATCTAAACCTAATTTATGTAACATTTCTATGCTTTCGTGATCAAACGGAGATGATAAAAATTTTATGTTTTTTTTCTTACAGTGCTTAATAAGCTGTAGATGCATTTTTTTATTTAATTCAAGCCTTTTTAACATATCAAACTGATTCTCTTTGCTATTTATATTCTTTTGATAACTCGCTTTTTTTGAGTTTTTGGTGGCTAAATTTTTAGCTTTAAATGTTTGAAACTTAACTGCATCTGCTCCAGCATTTGAGGCAACATCAATTAATTTTTTTGCAATTTTAATTGAACCATTATGATTTACTCCTGCTTCAGCAATAACAAATACTTTCATTTAACCAGGCTTCCAGCCTTAATAAAGGTGTTTTCTTTAATTTTAACATTTTCTTTTGTTGTGGAATTGCTACCTACAAAACATTTAGAAGCTATTTTAACGCCACCATTGATAATTGCATTTGTTGAGATATGACAATGATTAGAAATAACACAATCATGTTCAATTAGTGCTTTAGAGTTAATTATACAATTTTCGCCAACTACTGTGTTAGAATTTACTATTGCACTATTCATCACAACAGTGCCACTTCCAATTTTAGAATGTTTTGACACATAAGCATTTGGAGAAATAATAGAAGGCATGACAAAACCAGCTTTAACAGCTAAATTAAATAATTTTATTCTTAATTTAGGTGATTTTATCTGGCCAGCTGTAACGAATGCATTTTTATATTTTTTTGCTAAATTCTTCAAATCTAAATCGCTACCAATAATAGAATATCCTAAAACTTTATTACCTTTAAGCTCGGGCTTGTCCACTATGCCAATTATTTTAAATTTTGACTCATGCTCAATTACATCTATCACTGACCTGCAGTGACCTCCTCCTCCAATTAAAATTATTTTTTTCATAATTTTGCACTACTTGGCAAATTTACTATCCTCTCCTCCAACCATTTTGAATTTTTTAATTCATCTGATTGTGCATTTTTAAACATTGGTAATTTATTCATTAATATCCAAATTGGCCTAGTCATAATACCATTAGAATTAGTTTCCTTTAAAAATTTATCTCGATATTTTTTATTTTTAAGAATAATTGAATTTAACCAATAGTTAGCCACACTATCTTCTGGTTCTTTGAAAAAAATATAACTTTGATTTTTAAAGAAGTTTTCATAGTTGGAAGCTAATTTTCTTTTCTGATCAATAAAACGTTCTAAATTTTCTAGTTGGGCAACTAACAATGCTGCATTTAAATTTGGCATACGATAATTGTAACCTACCATATCATGATTAAAATCCCATTTATGAGGAACTTTGGCTGTCGTAGTTAAATGTTTTGCTTTTTTTGCAAGAATTTTATCATTTGTAATTATACATCCCCCTCCTCCAGCAGTAATAATTTTATTTCCGTTAAAACTCATAACACCTAAATTACCAAACGTGCCTGTGTGTTTATTTTTATAGTAACTACCAACACTTTCAGCTGCATCTTCAATTAAAAATATATTATATTGATCGCATATTTCTTTAATTTCATCTATCTTACATGGGAAGCCATAGGAGTGCATTGGAACACAAGCTTTGATTACTTTATTTGTTTTATTATTTACACATTGTTTATTTTTAATTCTTGTATTTTTTTCCAAAAAAATTCTTAATGATTTTGGTGAAAGTCCCATTGTATTTTTATCAACATCAATAAATATTGGTTTTGCATTGCAATAACTGATAGCATTACAGGTTGCAACAAATGTCAGGGGTTGAGTTATGACCTCACATTCATGATCAACTTCAGCAAGCAACAAAGATATATGAAGCGCTGAAGTACCATTTGAAGTAGCTATAGCAAATTTTGAATTAGTATATTTTGCAATTCTTTGCTCAAATTCATCTACGAACTTACCTACTGAAGACACATATGTTGAGTCAATACATTCATTTAAATATTTTTTTTCATTACCATTAAATCTGGGCTCGTGTAGAGGTATAAATTTATTATTATCAAAAAGAGATTTTATAAAATTTATTATTGTTATGTTTTGATCAAGCTTATTTTCTCTCATGAGGAATATTATAATATTTCTGATCCTCAGGATCTTGAATTAATTTTTCTTGTATAGCTCGCTTAATTTCCATAATGCCGTCAGGAACTTTCATGCTTATCTTAAATCCAAGTTCATTTTTTATTTTATCACAATTAACTTTATAATCTCTTGGGTCCTCATTTTTTGCTACATATTTTATTTTGGAATTGGGCAATACTTTTTTAATTTCATTTACCAACATTTGTTTAGTATAATTTTCATCTGTATGACCAACATTAAAAACATTGTATGAAACTTTTTCATGTGGTGAATTTAAAACAGTAATAAAAGCATTTGAAAAATCGTTAACATGACAATATGGTCTCCAAAATTGTTCGCCAAATACAGTGAGCTCTTTTCCAAGTGCTAGATCTTTTGTAAACTCATTTACAGTCAGATCGAACCTCATTCTTCTGGAAAGACCATATACAGTTGAAAATCTTAAAGAAGTTGGGACAAACCCCTCGACTTTACTCATTTCATTTAACATGTAATTTTCAAATTTTACTTTTAATTCTGCATACAAAGAAACTGGAGCTAAGACAGATTTTTCATCTACATATGCATCTTGATCATCCATTTTTCCATAGTTGCTACATGTTGAGGCGAATATGAATTTCTTTATACCTAATTCTTTACACCTATCTAACAACCACTTACTTGACTCCCAATTTGTCTCTATTGCTAAATTTGAATTAATTTTACAGGCAGGATCTCCAACTATTGCAGCTAAATGAACAACAGCATCAAATTTATTTTTTGTAAGAATTTTATCAAAATCTGATTTATTATTTATATCGCAATTATAAAACTTAAAGTTATTATTGTGTAATAAACCCAACAATGATTCACCACCAAACAATAATTTGTCCACACACGTCACCGTGTATCCATTTGACAAAAGTTCAGTTAATAAACCCGAACCAACATAACCAGCACCACCAGTAACAAGTATAGATTTCATATTTTATTAATTATTAGCATTGATACGAAAATTCTCATTAACTTTAATTAATTCCTCAAATTTTCCTTGATTTTTAATTTCACCATTTTCTAACAAAATGATTTTATCACATTTTTTAACTGTACTTAGTCTATGGGCTATAAGTATAATTGTTATATCTTTGCTAAGATTATTTACTGCATCCATTACTGCTTTTTCAGTTTTATTGTCTAACGCACTGGTAGCTTCATCTAATATTAATACTTGTGGGTTGTGATATAAAGCTCTTGCAATTCCAATTCGTTGCCTTTGTCCCCCTGACAATCGAATTCCACGCTCACCAATTGTGGTTTGGTACTTATTATCTAATTCATTAACAACAAATTCATGTAAATTTGCAATTTTTGATGCTTTTTCAACTGCATCTAAGCTTATATCTATAGGCTCTACTCCAAAAGCAATATTGGCCGCTACAGTGTCATCAGATAAATATATATGTTGAGGTACATAACCTATTGAACGTTGCCATGATCTACAATTTTGCTTATCAATTATTTTTCCATCGACCTCTAAAGTTCCTTTTTGAGCCTCAAGCAATCCTAAAATAATATCTACTGTTGTAGTTTTGCCGCTCCCAGTAGTACCTACCAATCCGACGCTGGATTTTGCTGAGATTTTTAAACTAATATTTTTTAATACTGTTCTTGAAGAATTGGGATAATTATAAAATATATTTTTTAAAATTACATCATTTTTAATTAGTAAAGTACCTTGGTCTTTATCTATATTTGGTATACTTAAATTTTTAATATCATTATAAAGTTTATCTAATGATGGGCTAATAAAAGTTAGTCGAGCAAATGAAACATATATTTGTTGTACCGCAGGCATTAAACGATAGCCAGCAAATACATATAAACTAATTATTGGTAAAGAATTATTAAAATTTCCAGATTGAGCCATCATATAAAGAATAATCAGCAAAATCCCACCGAAAGCCATCGCTTCTAAAAAAAAACGAGGTATTAAATTTATAGCTTGTGAGGATGCTTGAGTTTTTGCATAGATCTGAGCCGGATCAGAAAATTTCTGAATATACTTTTTTTCTAAACCACCAATTTTTACTTCTTTTGAAGCTCCAAAAGCCTCACTAACTGACTTGAAACGTAACTCATTAGATTTTAAACGTACTTTACCAATTATATTAAGATAATGACGTATAATAAAAAAAATAATTCCATATGCGCCACCTACTGAAAGACCAACTATAAGAGCTAGTTTTGGGTCAGCAATTACCAACAAGCATATCAGTGCAATTGCAACTAATCCTTTTGCAATCAATTCTATCAATGGCCTTAAACCTGCTCCAATTACTAAAGTTACTTCTGATAAAATATTTTTTCCAAGTTCAGCGCTGTTGCGATTTAAAAACCAACTATAAGGCTGATGTAAATAACCTTGTATTAATCTTTTTCCTAGACTGTACTCACGCATTTGAATAAATTTTACTTGCACATAGGTTGTAATTGCTTTGAAAATTAATGATATAACTAGAGTTACAAATACAAGTATGCCAAGGGCAAAAAGAAATTGTTGGCTGCTTTCAACTCCAAAAATATTTGAAGTTTGATACATTTTTTTAAGTATTAAATTAGTTCCAATGATATCTGGATTTGTTAAAACTGCCATAAATGGCAATATGGATGCAACTCCTATTGTGTCTATTAATGCCATTACCAATATCATAATTAGCAACAAACCTGCACGCCTTTGTTCACTAGGAGTAAGTAAAAATATTAGTTTTTTAAAATTTTCCATTAATTTTTTATATTAATAAATGTTTACATTAATTTAATTAATATTGTAAAGCACACACAAGTTTTATTATAACATTTATCTCTTTAGCTAAAATTTTATAGCAACTTAAATATAATTTTTTTAAGTTTTTCGTTATTTTTATTAAAATGCATTTGATTTTCGATAATATGATAATATTTATTTTTCCAATTAAGCTGGGTACATCTGCTGACATTGTTTAGAACTCTTTTTACTTCATTATAACTTAAATAGTTTGTTGAAAAAAAATTACATTTAGTTTGATTATAAATAGGCCATCCAAAATTGTATTTAAATCCTTGAATTTGATTAGGTGAAAATACTGCAATTTTTTTTTTTTCTTACTATTGCTTCATATCCTAAAGTTGAACACATTGAAATTATATTTTCAAATAAATCTAACGTTTTGTAGCTATGTTTCCACTCAGAAGATTTTTTAAAAACACAATTAGATTTAAAAAATTTTTTATAAAACTTAATTTCTTCTTTTTGTTCTAAAGAATTTTTAGCTTTTAGCAAAATATATATTTTTTTTTTATAATTAGTAAAATATAAATTTAATAATTTGAGCAATTTAATCTGAAAATTTATAAATTTTTTATCTGTTTTGTTATATTGAGATATAAATAAAAAATTATTATTAAGTTTAGTTTGTTTTATTTCAATAATGTTATTTTTAAAATTTCCTAAAACATGATAATTAGATTTTATATACTTTTTATATTCTTGAATTATGTGTTTATTAAATACAAAAATATTATCACAATTAAGATTTTTTGAATTAATGATTCTTTTGCTTGCAAACCAATCAGCAGTTCGAAGACCATTTTGAATTGCTATAAAATTAATATTTTTTAAATTATTTTTTAATTCATAAAAATCAATATTTGTATCTATAAAGGTAATTACTATTTTTGGATCAACAAATTTTATATAATTTTTACAATAGGTAATAAATTTAAAATCAAAAAAAAACATTTGTTTAACTAAAATCCAAAAATAAATTTCTTTTTCCTCACGCACCTTAAGAATATTAAAATCCTTATTGATAATTTCTTTTAAGATTTTTGAATGAGTTTCATCAAAAAGAATAATTTTTTTTTTTCTAGGCAGATCAAAACGAAGTTTAATCATATTTTAATTAAACTTATTTTTGAAATCGTTGTATATATTTTTCGCTTTTTCATACAATTTTTTTTCATATTTTTGTGATATTTTTTTTTTGTTTGAATTTTTAAAATATTTCAAATTTATTTTATCAATTTCATTAAGGTTAATTTTTTCTAACAAACTATTTATATATTTAGTTTCTGTTAATTCTTCGTAAACTATAAACAAGCAATTATTATTTGAATGGTAATTTTTTAAAATATTTTCATAAAATAAACACCATTGTTCCAGCCAGTAATTCAAATCATTTAAGTCATGAAAATTAATTGGATTATTCCATGGTTTATGATTTATTCCAAATTCGTTATGAAAGAGATAATTCATGTATCTTCGAATGAAATCGTTTTTAGATTGTAATTTTATAAAATGTAAATGTTGATTTAAAAGAGAGTAAGCGTGCTGTAGTGGCTCTCTTATTGGAATTAAAAAAATAGAGTTTGGAAAAATTTGGTAAATTAAATTAATTCTTTGAAAATTGAGGTTATTTTTACTTAGATATCTCTTTTTTTTCTCAGATGATAAAATTAATTGAACAAAATTACCCAACTCTTTTTTAACAAATTCATCTTCATTATTAAAAAAAACCTCATCTAAAGCCTCTGGGCTGTTATTATCAAAAATTATACCGTCTCCATGTAGCCTCTCTTTTTTTGAAACATTTTTTGTATTAAATATTTTAGAAAAATGTGGAGACAATACAAACGGCATATTTCTATATGTTAATGAAGCATATTGGTCGGTTGAATGTATAAAATTTAAAATACTTGTTGTTCCTGATCTTGGTAACCCAGTTACAAATACATGTATATTTTTTTTTATATCTTCATTTTTCAAATAAATTAATTTTTCAATTTCAAATAAAGATTTATTTATAAACTTTTTGCTTAGTACAAAATCATGCAGAAATTTTTGAATACCACTATAGTGTTGCATTATTTACTTTTCTAATTTTATGATAAATTATAACAATAACACTCATTTCAAGTATTCCCAAAATAGATATTATTAAATTTAAAAATGAGTTAAACAATAACTCTATAATTAATATTAAAATTATTATTAATAAGAGTATAGTAAAAATTTTAATTGATGTCAGGAAGAGCGATTTTGAATAATTAAATATTAATTTTTCTTTCCTAAAATCAGAAACATTTTTAAATTGAAATAATTTAAATATTTTTTTATATAAATTTATATTTATTTTAAATAGCTCAATAAATTTTATATATCTTATATATTCATATATTATTATCGTGAAACAAATTAATAAAAAGTGATTAATCAACTTTATTTTGATTATTTTCTTTTAGCTCTTTTTGCTCTTTTAGCTCTTTTCTTTTTTTAAGTAATCTTTTAATTGGAAACCAAATTAATCCAAAAACTGCTGCAAAAATCGCAACAATTATTCCAATTGTGGCTGCGATAACCCCTCCACCTACGCCAGGACCTAAGTATGCAAGACTAGGAGTAGTTATTAAAAGAAACAAGCAAGTTTTAAAAATTAATTTGTGCATTCTTTGCTATTTACTAATAATTTAAATTTTTTTACAAAATCTTCATTTTCTATGACTCTAAACCAATTAACAAATCCAATTTCTCCATTTTCGTCTATATTAACAAATTCCCACTCTTTTTCACCTTTATTATTAAATAAAATTATTCTTCCATGATTTTGCTCCTCTACCATTAAAGCTCCATCATTAAAAATATGATGTAATCCACCAGAAATTGTCTTAAAGTTTTCTTTTTTCAATTGTTCATTAAATAGAGTTCGAAATTTTCCAGTCTTAAAATTATAAATTACAATTTCTGAATAATCATTATCTACTACAAAATTGTTGTTATCGAAAATTGAAATTTCTGTATCAGATATAATATCTACATCATGTTGTTGTGCAAATGGACCAGTTATATAATTTATTACCTTATTGCTGCTTGGCCTGTAGTGAATTATTGCAGACAAATGTCTTGGACTTAAAAAAACATCTCCTTTTTTCCAATATTCAGTATCATGAAATACTGGTTCAATATCGTTTAAATGAATTGGATCATCTACATTAGATAAATATGACTTTAATGCAAAATTTTCTGGTACAATATTATTTTCAATCAAAAGCTCAGTGACACTTTTGTTGTATAGAATTTTTCCATCTTTCGACATTTTTATGATTGAGTCATCTAAGAAGTTTTTAAGACTATACTTTGCCACATATTTTGATTGTGGATTCATTCTGCCAACAATCCAGATATTTCCATCATGATCAAGCATTTTACTATGATGAAATACTTCTTCATCATTTAACCATACAAGATTTGAACAAAAATCAATTTTATGAGCTACTGAATGGCCGCCTTCACTTATGAGTGATCCATCTTCCAATATTATTGGATGTATATATCTAAACCTAATTGAACTATTATCAATTTCTAGTCTTGGAAATTCTTCAATGTTTTTAACTTTGCTATTCATATAATTAATATCATGTTTGTATGTATGAATTATCTCGAAATTATTTAAATCAATAACATCAACTACAGATCTTTTTTGACTATGATCGTATCGCGGTAGTACTAAAAGTGAATTTCTTTTATTTGGAATAAATTGCACAAACCTCTTTTTTTCTTTATGTTTTTTTAATTTAGGTGGTGAATTTATATTCTCACCTTTAAAATGCTGAATAACATTAAAAATATTACTTGGAATTTTTGATATCATTATAAAGTTATTTCTAAGAAACTCTGGTGTACGATTTTTACCTAAATAGGCATCTCTTAATACTCCAGACACAAGTATAATTAACAAAATAAAAAATAGTATTATCAGGCCAACTATCCAAAGCTCAATTTTTTTAAACATAGGTTTTTATATTAACAATTTGTTTAATAAATAAAATCAATTAAGATTTTTTGCAATTTTAATTGATAATTTAGAATTTGTTCTTTCTTTCATCTTTAAGAAATTTAGGATAAATGCCTTTAATCATATCAAAATCTATTGCATCATCAATGTCTGAGCTCTCTATCTTGCTAATTAAAAAAAATGTTGGTTTTTTTCCAACAATATTTTTGTATTGAATCATTTTTTCTCTAGAAATTATATTTAATCCGAAAGTGATAGTATAAAAATCATCTGGTAAATTTTGTGAATTTGGCGCTTTAGATATTTTATAATTTATAGTTTTTTTTCCTTTCCAAAGAAATTTTTTCAAAATTGTTACGGAATTTAAACTATCACTTGATTTTTTTAATTTTAAAAAATTTTTAAAAAAATTTACATAAGTTTTCTTTTTTATAATAGGAGATGTACATGGAAAATAACCAAGATAGTCACATTCAATAGACTCTGCTAGATTTTTAAAAAATTCACTACCAGAACATTTTGAGCTTGCAAAAAATTTTTCTCTTTGATGAAATAAAACTTTATATTTTTTTGCAACTTTTTCCGCTAATTTTGAATCTGAACTTATAACTATCTTGTCAATATATTTAATTTTTTTAAGCTGCTGTATTTTAATCTCTAAGAGAGATTCGTTTTTATAAAATTTTAGAAAATTTTTATTTCTAAGTCTTTCGGAATTTTTTCTTACTGGTACGACAGCAGCAATAATTTTTTTTTTCATAGATTAATTATTTTTTTAAAATATATTCCTCTACTTTTTCAAGAATAAAATGGCCCAGAAAAATATGACATTCCTGTATTCTAGCAGTATTTTCCGAAGGAACAATTAAAGCTTTGCTACAAAGTTTCTTTGCACTCCCTCCTTTGTTTCCAAGAAAACCAACAGAATATATTTTTTTTTTCTTTGCTTCCCTTAGAACATTTAATACATTTTTTGAATTTCCTGATGTAGTAATACAAACCAAAACATCATTTGAACTAGCTAAAGCTTTAAAAGGTCTAACAAATATATCATTGAAACTATAATCATTTCCGCAAGCAGTTAAAGTAGATGTATCTTGAGCTAAAGAAATAGCAGGTAAAGGATTTCTGTTTACGCTAGGTCTTAAACGTACAAGGTATTCTGCTGCTAAATGTTGTGCATCTGCAGCCGAACCGCCATTTCCACAAAATAAGATTTTTCCACCTTTTTTTATCCTTTTTTTAATTTGATTTATTACATCAAAAATATCACTAGAAATTTTTAAAAGAGAGAAATGAGTTTCAATATTATCTTGTATATAACTTTCAAAATCAACTTGAAGGTTTTTCATATCTATAATTTGATATGTGCTCTAAGTTTTTCAGCAATAGGTAATTCTTCTTTAATAACTTTTCCTAAAGAAGGTTTTCCAATAGAAAGTATCATTTTTTCAATACTTTCAGATAAAAAATTTATACCTTTTGGTTCTAAAGACGCCGCTTGGTCAGAACCATACATAGTTCTATCAAGTGTAATATGTCTTTCTAAGGATGTAATACCTAACATTAAAGCTGCTAAGGATACTACAACACCATTTTCATGACCACTATAACCTACATCACATTTATATTTTTCTTTTAATTGATTGATAGTTGATAGATTTGCATCTTCAATATTCATAGGGTAGGTCGATACACAGTGCATTAATTCAAAAGAGCATTTATTATCTCTAAAAATTTCAACTGCTCTATCTATTTCTTTCTCAGTGGACATTCCAGTTGAAATAAATGTGTGTTTATTTCTTTTAGAAACTTCCTCTAAAAAATTTAAATCTACAATCATAGCAGAAGCAATTTTATGAAATTTTAAACTATAATTATCCAAAAAATTTAAGCTATTTAAATCCCATGCAGAAGCAAACCAATGGATGCTATTTTTTTTACAATAAAGGTCTATTTCATCGTACTCTTTTTGATCAAATTCTAATCCAATTTTTTGCTCTCTAGTTGTTATTCCCCAAGGACTTTCTCTTGGTGTATCTAATATTTCTTGAGAATAGACTGAATTTATATCTCTTTTTTGAAATTTCACTGCATCAAATTTATTTTTCACAGCAATATCAATTAATTGCTTAGCAATATCTAAATTACCATTATGGTTTATTCCAATTTCAGCGATTAGGAAAGGTTTCTTTATCACAAAGGTTTTCTACCAAATACTACGTCCACCATCAATAACAATATTTTGCCCTGTCATATAACCTGAGTCTTTTGAAATCAAAAATTGAATAGCTCCTATATATTCATTTTTATTTGCTAATCTTTTCAAAGGTATTTCTCTTATAAGATTTTTTTGAAGTAATTTAGATTGATCATTTAAAACAGATCCTGGTGATAATGAATTGACTCTAATATTTTTATCACCCCAATATGAAGCAAGGTATTTTGTTAATCCTACAATTCCATGTTTGATAACCGAATATGTTACAGGTTTAGTGAATTTTGGTTGATTTTTAATTTTGTATAAATTTTGGTTTGGTGCGATAACTGACAGATCAGAGGCAATGTTAATTATAGTACCACTAACTTTTTCTTTTAACATTTCTCTGCCAAATATTTTGCTACAAAGCATTGCACCTGTTAATCCAACATTAACTTCCTGATTCCATTTTTTTAAATTAAAATTTTCAAATAATATATTTTTACTTCCTTTTATCTTAGCATCTATTGCTGCGTTGTTGATGAGATTGTTAATAATTCCTTTTTGTTTTTTAACTTTTCTTTTAACGCTTTCTATAGATTTTTCTGATGTAACATCCATTCTAAAAGACAAAATTAAACTGTTAGGATATTTTTTTTTTAATTTTTTACTAAGTTTCATCAATTTTATTAAATTCAAATCTGTAATTACCAAATTATGCCCTATTTCAAGTAAAGCATAAGCGTGAAATTCCCCTAGCAATCCAGCCGATCCCGTTATCAGAGAAAAATTTTGCATTTGTATAAATATATAATATTAATTTGAGTTAACTTATATGAATTCAAATACTGATCAAATAAAAAAAATTGAAAGAGATAAACAGGGTAAAAATTATCTATCTCATATATACTCAGTGGAAAGACGACCAATCACAAATTATCCTGAACTGTTAGCCAAATTGATTATTAATAAAAATCAAATTAAAAAAAATTCAATTTTACTTGATGCTGGTTGTGGAAGAGGAGATATGCTTCAGGCTTTTAAGAAAAAAGAATTAAATGTTGAGGGTGTTGATCTATCTGAGGAGAGTATAAAACTACTGCATCCAATTAAAGTGCATCAGAAAAATTTGGAGAAAGAAATTCTTGATAATAGAGAAAAATATTATGATATAATATTTACTAAATCTGTAATTGAACATTTAAATTCACCACTTAAATTTATTGAAAACTGTAAAAAATTATTAAAAGATGATGGATGCTTAGTAATAATGACACCTTCATGGTACCATCACAAGTTTGGTCCATTTTACATAGACTATACACACGTGACTCCATTTACTTTACATTCTCTAAGAGATATTGGTGCACTAGGTGGATTTTCAAAAATCAAGGTTGAGTATTTTTACCAACTACCTTTTACATGGAATTATTCGTATTTAAAAATAATACCGAAACTTATATCCTTCCTAAGAATACCATATTATCCAATGTATGAAGGTCTTTTTCCAATAAAATTTCCTGAAAATATTAATACTTTGATAAGATTTTCTAGAGAAGTAATGCTTTATGCGGTCATGAAGAAATAATTTTAATTTAAATTTAATTTATGAAAAATATATTATTTTTAGGACTTGGATCTATTGGCCAAAGACATTTTAGAAATTTAAAGAAAATAGATCCAAAATTAAATTTTTTTTGTATCAGAGAGAAAAATAATGTTCCTCATCTAAATAATAAAAATCAAGTTGTAAAAGAAAAATTTATAGCAAAAAATAATGGAATAGAGGAAATTTCATGGTCAAAAATAGAAGAGTGCAATATTGACACTGCATTTATTACAAATCCAACAAGCTTTCATGTAAATACATGTTTAAAATTAGTAAAATTAAATTTAAATTTATTTATTGAAAAGCCATTATCTCATAATCTTAAAAACATATCAAAGTTAAGAAAGTTAATAAAAAAAAAAAATATTAAATGTGAAATTGGATTTCAAGCTAAGTACGACGATTTATTAATTAAAATTAAAAAAATTATAAAATCTAAAAAATATGGAAAGGTATTAAAATGTAATATTGAGCACTGTCATTATTTACCCAATCACCATAAATATGAGGACTATAAAATTAGCTATGCAAGTAACAAATATCTTGGGGGTGGTGTATTATTGTGTTTTTCTCACGAAATAGACTATGCTCAGTATTTGTTTGGAACACCAAAAAAAATAGTTCCTATAGAAATTTCATCTGGGAAATATTTAAATATTGATGTGGAAATTTCTGCACAATTTTCACTTTTTTATGAAAATTACTTTCCTGTAACTTTTAATCTCGATTTTATAAAGAAAAATCCAACAAGAACATGTGAAATCCAATTTGAAAAAGCATTTGTAAAATGGGATTTAATAAAAAATACAATGAAAATTGAAAGTAATAAAATCCAAAAATATAAGGGACAAACAAAAAATAGAAATGATCTTTTTATAAAAGCAATGAAAAAAATAAAAAATTGCTTTTCAAAAAATAAAAATGCTGAAAACTCATTTGAAAAAGGTTTGTTAAATCTTAAAACTATTTTATCTATTAAAAAATCTTTGATCAAAAAAAAAACTATTTATTTATAGATATTTATTTAAATAAACTAAGTTTTTGTAACCAGTTATAATTGAATTTTTTTTTCTAAAAGTTTCCAATGTAATTGAATTATTATATTTTTCTTTTTTTAATAAACTAATAAATTTTTTAAAATTAATTAAACCAGTTCCAAGTTCAACATTATGACCTAGATAATTTCGATCTTTTATATGAATATGATTTATTAATTTTTTATTTAATAAAAATGTATTTAAAATAGATTTATTTTTTTTATAAATATTTCCAGTATCAAGAGTAAGTCCACATCCTTTTATTTTTAAAAGCTTAAAAAATTTATTAATTTTTGAATTATCTGTATCTATTTCAAATGAAATTTCAATTTTAGAATTTTTATATTTTAAGATATTATTAAAATAATTTGATAATTTAATCTCATCCTTAAAATAAAAATTGTTTAGAGGCAAGATTAACTTTGAATTTTTAAAGTTAATTAAATTATTTAAGACATTTTTTAAGTATTTATAAGTTTCAAGGTTATATAAATTATTTTTAATAATATAATTATCACATAATAAAAATTTTTTATTTTTAAAGTTTTTATTTAATAATGTATTAATTTCGTTTCTCCCTTTTTTCGACCAAAAAGGATTTAAGTTATTTTTTTTTTCTTCAAGAAAAAATTCTATGTGTGAATATGACAAATATTTTGCTATAAAAGTTTCCCTTTTCCAATCGTCAGGATAATTTTGTAAAAAGTCTGAATCTGTTAGTCTTCCTTGAAAAATACCTATTTTATTTTTTAAAATCTTTTTTTTCATCAATATCTAGGGTCTCTTCAGTAATAAACGGTAATATTTTTCCAAACAACTCATCTTTTCTTTTATTTAAAAAGTATTGTGCTTTAAAAACGTCGATATAACCGTTAGGTAAATATGTTTTAGGAAAATTTTGTCTTGGCTTACTATGGTATTCATCTTTATAATCTTTATCAAAAAACCCAACTAAAGAATTTTTTTTAATCTGAAACAATTTTTGTGGAGGTTGATTAAAAATTGAAACAGATCTCATGGAATCGTATTTTTTAAAATTTCTTAAAAAATGACTAATACCTTTATCTAATGTACTGATATCCCTATTGGGGGTTGTTGGTCTTAACAATACAACCAGATCAGGAAAATATTTTTCTCTTTTTAAATAGTTGCAACAATGTTTGATAAACTTTACATCTAAAGATTTAGAGGTGCTAATTTTTTTTGGTCTTAAAAAAGGTACTTCCGCACCATAATTTTCAGCAATTTTTTTGTACCTAGGTGAGTTTGTTGAAACTATTACTCTATCAATTTTAGATGATTTCTTGGCAACCAAAATGCTATGAGCCAATAAAGGAATACCTTTATAAAGGGTAATATTTTTATCTTTGATTGATATAGATCCTGATCTTGCAGGTATAATCGCAATTATCTTCATTCTTTTAATTAAAAATTCTTTTCAGTGCATAAATCAAGCCAATTGAGCTATTAGTACTGGTCAGCTGCACGCATTACTGCGCTTCCACATCCAGCCTATCAACGTGGTGG
>MDSZ01106986.1_pt1 | contig 29040 bp, 22 predicted proteins | sample 811201 | NCBI WGS metagenome assembly MDSZ01 (sample SAMN05326647, study PRJNA326480) | marine metagenome | isolation source: seawater | place: Indian Ocean: North | collected 2010 | reverse complement strand
GAGATGCTCGAGTACTACGACAAGATGGAGCGAAACATGACCTCCGGATTGAGCGGCATCAAGCGCAACGCCAAGGATTTCGGATTCGGCATGGAGTCTGCCTGAGGGAGCATCATGGCGAGCTTCTCCTCCGAGATCATCGGCCGCGACGTGGTCGACCTTGAGGGAGCGATGTTTGGCGTGGTCACCGACCTCCGCTTGGCCCCCACCACCGGACGCCTGACCCATGTGCTGGTTCAGCACACCCCTGAAATCGACCCAGAACGCTTGCCGTGGAGCACACGCGACGGCGTGGTCGAGGTTCCTGCGGAAGAGGTTGAGCGCATCGCAAACCTGGTCCATTTGCGCCGCTGAGCGATGATGCAACAGCCCACACGGGCGGGCAACCTTCTAAACGTGCAGGAAGGCGTCTTTGTCTGAACATTGTTCCAGAGGTGAGGCGCATGGAGTCTTCAGCAAGGGTCAGGAGGTTGGCACTCCAGATCTCGTTTTGGACCGTGCTCGCCACGCTGCTGCTCAGCGTCCTGTTGACCTTCGTCAACGTCGCCAACGTCAACCAGCTCTCCGCCTACGACGACGATTGGAACGACCTGTCCTCCTTCCGAGAAGACTTGGAAGCCATGGGCGTCGAAACCCGTTCATTGGTGAGCAGCCCGCTGTTGTTGGCCGACATCGACGATCCTCGCAACACCACCTACATCGTCGCAGGCGTTGAGCGCGACACCCTCTCATTGCCTCAGTTTGACCCGGATGGACTCATCCGCTTCGCGACCGAGGACGGATATTCTCCCTCTGAAATCGAGGCCATCGTGAAGTTCGCCCAAGACGGTGGAACGGTCATCGTCATGGAAGACTTCGGCTACGCCGGAAACATCGCGGATGCGTTCGGATTGAAGTACGGCGGCTGGCAACTCTACGACACGGTCTACGCCACTGAACTGGATTACAACTACATCTGGATGTGCGTGCAGGAAAGCCCCTGTGGCATGAACGGCACCGACCTGGACCTGTCCACCGTGGACACCCACCCCCGTTGGGGCGATGACGCGGAGACCGCCACGCACCCATGCGCCCTGATCGACGGGGAAACGATGAGCAAGGAAGACGCTGGCTTGTGCGCCCATCACTGGGTCCAAACCGCGCCAGGTCAAGGCGTCGTGGAGTTCAACGCGTCCTACCGCGTGCTGCTCAACAACGTCACCGGCATCGAAGTGCTCCCCGAAGTGCGAGGGGCCTTCAACGAAATCAACATCCTCGCGAAAACGAGCAACGAAGCGACGGTCGACGTGAACGGCGACGGCGAAATCTGGGTCGGCAACGAGGTCACCGCAGAAACGCCCGACCTGTGGGGCCAATTCAACCTCAGCGTCGAAGCCTGCGCCGACCGAAGCTGCGATCCTGACGAAGGCGGGCGTGTTCTCTTCTACGCCGACGGAAGCATGCTGATCAACGCCCTCTACGATTACGAGGGCTTCAACAACGGCGACTACGGCGAAGTGGAACAGGCTGTCCCAACGAACGACAACCGCCGGCTCATCCTCGACGTGATCGCCGAGTCGCTGGCCGACACCTCGGCCGAACCCACCGGCATGGCCTCGCCCAACGCACAGGTGATCTTCGACGAAAGCCGACACGCCCAGAACGCCGTGTTGACCGAGAGTTACAACACCGTGTACTTCCTCTTGGTGTACTTCACTGGAGAAGGCCTGGCCATGGCCATCCTCTTCGTTGGCCTCTTCCTGACCTTCGAGATGGTGCTCTTGCGGAAGCGTGACCCGCAAGGATGGCGCCACGTCTTCAGCATCATCTACTACGGCTTTGGCGACGCTGAACGCTACGGCTACTACGCCGAGACGGAGAAAATCCGACAGGTCTTCTTGTCCAAGGTCCGGAACCAAAGTGGCCTGACGCGCGAGGAGTTTGACGACCTTCAGGTGCAAGAATTGGTCCAGCTCATCAACGACGACGTGTTGTCCAATTTTGCCGTCAAACCGGCCAAGTACAACCTCGAGCAAACCGTCGCGCTGGTGAAGCGCATCAAAGCATGGGGGCGTGGCTGACCATGTGGACACGCAAGGCCGCCTTCACGCTCGTGGCCGGGCTCTCGCTCATCCTGATTGGGATGATGATCTCGAACTTCCAGATGATGATCCTCGGATTCACCTTCATCGCCTTCATCACGGTCAATTCGTGGATGTCCGGCCACGGTGACATCGAAGTCCAGCGCACGCTCTCCGCTGACAACCTGTACAAGGGCGATGACCTCTACGTGGAATTGCTGGTCATCAACCGCTCACTGCGCCGCACACAGACCCTCGAGGTCTTCGACAACGTGCCGCATGAGATGAAACTGCGAAGCGGCCTGAACCAAATGCGCCTCGACCTCAAGCCCGGTGAGTCGGCCCGCATCCGCTACGTCTTGCGCTGCCCGCTCCGGGGCCACTACACCATCGGACCCGTGTCCCTGCGCCATCGCAACACGTTCAACCTCGGTGTGGACGAAATGCGGGTCGACCACCACTCCGACGTCATCGTCTTCCCCCAGGTCAAGGACGTCGAGGAAGCCTTCCTTCGAAGCCGAACACCGAAGATGTACACCGGCGCGACCACCCTGCGCACCCCGGGGCAAGGATCTGAATTCTACTCGCTGCGGGAATACGTCCCCGGTGACCCGTTCAAGAGCATCAACTGGAAGGCGTTCGCACGCACGGGCGAACTGATGGTCAACGAAAAGTGCCGTGATGCGGTCACCGACGTGTTCATCCTGCTCGATGCCCGTGAGATCGCGCGCATCGGTACGGTCCTGAAGAACCCGCTCGAAATGGGATGCGTCTCCGCTGCCTCCTTGGCGAGTTACTTCCTCCAGCGCCGCGATTCCGTGGCCCTGGCCGTGTACGGCGATGGCCTGTCCTACTTGCCCCCGGACACCGGCGACAAGCAGTACTTCAAGATCCTCAGCAACCTTGCTGGCGTGGATCACCGCGGTGAGATGCCACTTCAAGCGGTGACCAACTCGATCTCCGGTCGGTTCAGCCGTGGCTCACCTGTGTTCATCATCTCCAGCGTGGAGGGCGACGGCACCGTGCCGGCGGCCGTGCGTGACCTTGTGGGCCGGGGCCACGACGTGACGGTCCTGACGCCCTCGAGCATCGACTTCGAGCGCTTGGTCAGCCGCATTCCACGCCTGTCCTACGAGGTGCTTCGCATGGAACGGCAGAACCGGTTGACGACGCTGGCGGGCGCTGGGGCTCAGGTCATCGATTGGATGCCCGACATGGACCTGGCGCAGGCCTTGATGCAGGTGAGGGGGTACTGAGATGGCCGGTGACGTCGAAGCCCAGTCCGACATCACCCACGCGGGTGGTCATCGAAGCACCCTGCACCTGAAGAACCTGCGAAAGCAGTGGCAGATCCTTGCCCTCCAAGTCACCGCCACCGTGGCCTTGGTGTGGATGTACATGGAAGTCATCAGCACCTACGTGGTCGGCTCCATCGACCACACCATGCTCTTCCAAACCCTCGAATTTGTCCTCGGCTCAGACTTGCCGTTGGGCGATTGGATGACCGGCGTGGGACGTTCGGGCCTGGCCCGGTTCTACGTGCCCCTGGTGCTCGGATTGTCCTTTGGCGGGAGCATGGCCCTGCTGGCGTTCCAATCCCCAAAGGTGCAGCAGCGCATCAAGTTGGGCGTCATTGTCGGCCTCATCGTCCTCTTGGTGGGCCGCACCTTGCTCTCGTGGCTGGGTGGCATGATCATCGGGTTCGAACTCGACCTTCCCAATTCCGACGAATTGGCCCTGTTGCAATGGCCCTTGATGCTCATCCTGTCGCTGCTCATCATGTTCGTTTACCTGCTGCCCATCATCATGGGAACGCGCGGCATTTGGGGCCTTTCGAGGCAGGCCATCATCTGGTCGATTGGATTCACGCTGCTGTTCTTGGGCCTGCACGCCATGCTGACCTTCCCGGTGATCCTGAACCAACTCGGCACCTACGGCGAGGGCCTGACCACGCTCGACACCCAAGTCGGAACCCCCACCGTCAGCCTGTTGGGCTTCGAATTGGTCACGCGCGAGCAATTTTCCCTCATCCTCATCGCGGTGCTGATGATGGTCTTCCAGGAGTCCGCCTTCGGCGTCATCCGTCATCTCGAGTACGCCTACCGCCTGCCCGAGTCCTGCAAGCGGGACGAGGAGTACGTCCGGCAGATGGACAACGTCCTCAACAGCCACCTGCGTCACACGGGGTTGTACCTCGGATTGACCGGGCTGGCCACCATGGTGGCCATCGGCTTCCACGGCGTGCTGTTGGAAGTGGTCTCGACCACCACCGGCAGTCAATGGGCCGAACAGGTGTCCGAATCCATCGAATTGAGGCTGACCTATGGCGTGGTGATTTCCGCCCTGCTCTTCTTGGTGGTCACGGCCACGGTAAGGCTCCTCGTTCCATGGGACCGTCTCGCCCAGCTGCGTGCTGCGGTCACCGGGGCCGTTCGCGGAGAAGCACCTCCGCCACCCGAGGACAAGAATTGGACCTAAGCGTCACGATGACGCAACTGCACGATGCCGCCAAGGCGTTCGGCCACCGTCGCCCACACCACGTAGGCCAAGGGCAGGCTTGCCACCGCCGTGATCCACGGTGGGAAGGGCAGGTTTAGCGCCAGCATGAAGACGCCCCCACCCACGCCCACGAGGACGAGAAGGAGGATGATGCGCTCGATGAAGAGCGGGTAGCGTCGGTTGATGGCGGCCTCGTCGATTTGTGGTGGAAGGGGGGCAACGTCAGCCATCCTTGCACCTCAGAGGTCGATGTCGCCAAGGCGTGCTTCAAGCGCTTCAAGCGCGGGGTCAGCGCTTGCCTTGAGATCGGCCAAACGAACATGCGGGGCGCGCTCCGCGTCCAAAGAGGCCAATTCGGCATCGATGATGCGGCGCTCTTCTGCATCGTCGATCTGTGCCGAGGCAGGGAGTGGGGAGGCTTCGGCTTCCACGGCGGGCTCAGGGGCCGGCGCAACCGTCGGCATCGGGGCCGGCGCCGTTTCGATGGCCGCCTCTGCTGTCGGCTCAGGCGGCGGCGCATCGGCCAACCCGTTGCGTGCTTCGGAAGGAAGCAAACCGCTGGACATGAAGCTCCAAAGGTGACCTTGGGGCGTGCCTGCAACCAATCCAGCAGCCTCCAATTGCGTAAGGAGTTCTTCCAAGGCCTGAGCGGTGCGTTCCAACGCCACCGCTTCACCAGCGTCACGCTGATCGGCTTCGAGGTGGATGTCATCGAGGGCACGCCGAATGAGTTTGTGCGTGGCTTTGGCCGTTGAAGGCAGGGCTTCCGGTCGGCGGCACTGTGCAAGAAGGGCGTCCAATTCCTCCCTGGGTGCCCCAAGATGGCCGAGTTGTTCCAGCACGTTCCGGGTTCTGCGCAACATGGTGATGGCTCGATCTTGGTCCTCGAGAAGGTGCTCAAGGTCGAGCACCACATCGGTGACCACGTCGTTCAAGGAATGATCCAGACGTTGCTGCACCGACCAACGGGTCAGGCCACGAACCACGCCGGCGGCTTCGGGCACTTGACGTTCCAGCAGGAGCATGACGTCGTCAGAGAGCAGGTGCTTCGGGGTCTCTGCGGCATGGTCCACCACGCGCTGAACCACGTGCAAGGCACGCTCGACCGCACGGTCGAGCAAGGCCACAGAATAGCCTTGTTCACGGGTCTGCTCAAGCCGTTCGAGGATCGGTCCAAGCGCACTCATCGCAGAGCCGTCATCGAGCAGGGCTTGGGCCAGCGGCTCCTCGGTCAAACGGGCACGAAGTACACGGGCTTCATCGATGTCCCGCAAGGCGGATTCGTGTGCTTCGGCCAAGGCTTCGGCCTGATCCGCCAAGTGCGCCACTTCTGCCTCGCTCTGCCCACGCTTGACCCCAAGGTCACCGAGTTCACGGAGGACGCGCCGGCGCTCCTCCAGCAGTTCACGCAACTCACCTTCCAGGTGACTGCGACGAACCTCGTCCTCGCGTCGCCGCTCGAGTTCATCGTCGGCCCGCCTGCGGGCGGCCCTGGCTTCGGCTTCCACGGCCGCCAAATCGGCCTTGGCCGCACGGACCGCGTCCTCCGCAACCGCAAGGTCGCGCACCGCAGCAGCCTGGCGTTCGTGCGAGGCACGCGATTGGTCCTCAAGCATGCTCAGATGCCGCTCATCGGCCTCCAAACGGCGTCGAACCTCGGCCAGCCGCTCGGAATCGGTCTGCAAATCTGCACGCAGCGTGGCTTCTTCTTCGGCCATGCGCTGGATGCTGGCGGCCAATTCTCCGCGTGAGGAAGAGTCGGCCAAAGCACGTGCAAGTTCGCCCGCCCTCGACTCCAGTTGATGCTCAAGCTCCGTGGTGCGTCGCACCAAGCGATCCGCTCGGGCTTCCGCTGCCTCAGCCCTTGAGAGCGCGTTGACCGCTTCGAGCTTCAAGCGCTCCACGTCATGGCCGAGCCCCTCGATTTTGGTGCGTCCATCACCGCGTGCTTCCACGGCTTCACGTTCGCCGACTTCCGCGCGCATCCGCGCCTCTTCCGCCAACTTGAGGCGGGCCTGCAAGGCCGCACCTTCGCGTTCGAGTTCATCGACCCGATGCTCGGCCTTCTCCAAGCGCTGCCGGTAACCTGCGTCGATGACCAACGCACCGCCTCGGTCCACCTCGAGGGCGTCCTGTCCGCCACCGGATGCCTCCGAGGTCACCTTCGGAGCAATTCGTTCCAACCCTGCATCGAACCCAAGGAGGTCCTCAAACCGAGCCGTCAAGGTCGTACGGCGGGATTCTGACCGCGTGCGAACGCTGGCCAAAGCCGTCCCGAACGCGTTCAGCGTGAAGCCGGCCACGTTGGCGGTCCCTTCGCCGATAACCGCGTCAAGCGGAAGCTGGTGCAGCCTCGCCACACGCGCCCGGTCTGTGAGATCATGAACGGCTTCCTCCAAGGTGCCTGCGGTTGAAGAGACCATGCCGACCGGCCGACCACGAAGGAGCACAATGGCCGTCGTCCGTTCACCTGCACCGACGCTCAAGTGGCCGTAGACGTCCTCTTCGAGGGCGACACGAAGCATGGAAAGGATGGCATCGGGTCCACTTTTCCCCTCACGAAGCACGAATCCTTCGGGCAAGTGACCGGCTTGGCCGTCCTCATCGGGCCGTCCAGCAACGTTGGCGGAGACGCGATGGAGCAAACGCCGGTGATCGGCCCCGGCCGTGGTCCACACGCCCAAGGCGAGGTCGCTGGCAGCGGCCAACAGCACAGAACCTTGCGGCGTGGCCAACGACCAGTGGCCTTCTTCGGGAAGGCCGAGCCCTCCCATGATGGATTGACGCGTCAGCAGCGTTTCTGCCACCAAGGTCCCGAGGGTTTCCGCGTCTTCGGGCAAGTCGCCCGTGGAATCGATGAGCAGCCCACGGTCGACCAACAAGGCCCCGAGCACTTCCTCGTCAGCGGCCAACCCGGCCATGATGACAGCGGCGGAGCGGGACAGCAGGCGTCGAGCCGGCCCAGGCCCGCTCGGAAGCCCTTCGACGTCCACCGCATGCACGGCAGCATGAGGCATGATGGCCATCAAGGCCGCCAATTCGTTCAGGGTGTAGGCCTGAGCCTGATGCCGTACATGCTCTGCTTCTGCTTCCAAAGCATCCAACTGCGCTGAAGCAGGCGCACCAAAGACCAGCCCCTTGTCGTCTTCAGCGACCCAGCCGATGCATCGACGCCCTCGGACGATGCGGTGGCCGCTGGGGGTGCGTCGGCGTCCAATCCACGTGGTGACCACGCCATGTTCGAACGGAAACAGCCCGCTGACGTCGATGGATTCCTCCACCTCAGCACCCGGTGGCATGGTGAACATCAGGCCACCTCCTCGTGCATCCGTCCAATCAACGGTCGATGACGTTCGACGGCATGCCTCCAACGGCCGTAATGACCGGATGCACCGTCAAGGCGAAGGCATCGGCCGTCGCCGACGTGGTCCAGCAACACCGCGTTTTCACCCTCAAGATAGACCTGGAGACAAGCGCCCAACCCTCCGGTTTTGGCCAGGCGATCGGCCGTGTCCAGCACAGCACCTGATTCGGAACCTGTGCCTTCTGCATGGAGGGAGGCGCCATCGACTCCTTCGGTCTGTTCCAAGGCCGTGAGCAAACGCGACAGCATGGACATCGAAGGTTGAGCCGCCACGGGGGGTTTCAAGATGTTTCCCGTCGAACAGCCTCAAGAGGCGGTTTTCACACTTCAATTCAGAACCCGAACCTCCTCTCGTCGCTTTTTTCTGAAAATCGAAGGACGGAGGGCCATTGAACAGGGCCCTCAAGGCATGCAGCCGACGATTCAATGAACTCCAATTGAAAATTTGATTTTCCAATTGGAATTTTTTCCGAACTCTGGAAGGTAGGCTCTTCAGGACGAGGGGGTTCGCACCGACGTGGCGCCCGCGTTTGAGGTTCCGGCATGTTCCGTATGCCGTGCGCCAGCCGTCGTCACCCAAGCCTACTCTGGACAGAGTTTGTGCGCCCATCACCTCGACCGCTCTGTCCGGAAGAAAGTCGGCCGAGAACTCCGGAAACAGCTCACCATCGACGGCCCAACCACCGTCCTCGTGGCGATTTCAGGGGGCAAGGATTCGGCCGTGTTGCTGTCGATGCTGGTTGATCTCATCGGCAACAGGCCCGACGTCCGTCTCGTCGCGGGATGCGTGGACGAGGGCATCGAAGGGTACCGTCCGCCTTCCATCGAAGCCGCTGCACAGCTGTGCGAGATGCTCGACGTGGAGTTCATCACCACCTCCTTCGCTGAGCAGGACTTCTTGGCGATGGACGACATCACGTCCTCACTTGACGCCATCCTGGACAAGAACCCCGAGGCACCACGCCTTCCATGCTCATACTGCGGGGTCTTCAGGCGCCAGGGGATCAACGCGCTCGCGGACATGGTCGACGCAGACGTGGTGGCGCTTGGCCACAACCTCGACGACATGGCGCAAACCGTGCTGATGAACCTCACCGCTGGCGAGGTTGAACGAAGCCGTCGCCTCGCCCCCCACACCGAGCGCCCTGCCAAAGGGTTGGCCCCAAGGATCGTTCCTCTTCGTTGGATTCCCGAACAGGAAGTCCACCTCGTGTCCATGCATCGGGGCCTTCCCATTCACAACGAGGTCTGTCCGAACGCCGAAGGAGCCCTCCGGTGGCGTATGCGTGACGTGGTGGCCACCCTCGAAGAGGACCGCCCAGGGACACGCCATGGCCTCGTTCGTACCCTCGATGCCATCCGTGCGATGACCCCGCCCAACGGCGAAGGCTCCGAGCCAATCGGTTCTTGCGAACGGTGTGGAAGCGTTTCCTCACGGGCCGTGTGCAAGGCGTGCGAGATGCGTGATCTGGCCAACGTCAAATGACGTTCTGGACCAATTCGTCAAGGTCCTGAGGCCGGCCACAGTAATGGCATCGAATCTGGAGTGGATCCTTGGACAAGACCAGGAGGCGATGGGCCAACGGCTCCCTCGGATTTTGCGTGATGCAATTCGAGAAGGTGCAACGGACCACGTCCACGATCTCGTCCCCGAGCGTGATCTCCAACTTCTCCGCGACGGAGTACGCACGGATGATGGCGACGCTGGCGCCTTCGGCGACCAAGGCCAATCGATCCAGTTCGGTTTGGGTCAATTCTCGGTCTTCCACCTTCACGATGTCCTTGGTGCCTTTCCTTTTCGAGGGGACATTCATCACCAAGGAAACAGGGACCGAGGTGCCCTGTCCGATGTTCAGCAATTCGAGGACACGCAGCGCGCTTCCTGCTGGAATGTGATCAATCACGGTCCCGTTGCGGATGGCGGTCACGCGACGCATGTTGGATTCGTTGGACATCAGGCCTCACCTCCTGGCACATCGACGCCAAGCAAACGGCACAGCAGGGCCATGCGCGTCACCACACCGTTGAAGGCTTGCTCAAAGTAGCGGGCATGACGCGTTTCGTCGACGCTTGGGTGGATTTCATCCACCCTTGGGAGCGGGTGCATCACGATCATGTCCTGACGCACCTCACCGAGGTGCTTGACGTGAAGCTTGTACGCTCCCGCGACCTTGACGTATTCGTCTTCATCGGCGAAGCGTTCCTTCTGAATGCGGGTCATGTACACGACATCCGCCGTGTTCAAAGCGCCGTACAAGTCGGTGGTTTCGGTCACCGAAGCCCCTGCTGCACGGAGGTCTTCGACGATCTCACGGGGCATGCGAAGAAGTTCGGGGCTTGCCAGCACCAGCCGGCAATCAAACCGTGCCAAGGCGTGGGACAAGGAATGCACCGTGCGACCGTACCGCAAGTCACCAGCCAACACAACATCGAGGCCCTCCAAGCGCCCGTGGGATTGGCGGATGGTGAACAGGTCCAGCATGGTCTGGGTCGGGTGATGGCCAGCGCCGTCTCCACCGTTGAGGATCGGCACGCGTGCCGCGTCCTGAGCGTACCGAGCCGCGCCCTGACGGGGGTGGCGCATGGCGATGATGTCGGTGTATCCGTCAACCATCTGAATCGTGTCGAACAAGGTCTCGCCCTTGACCACAGATGAGGTGCTGACGTCACCAAGGTTGACCACGTCGCCACCCAGTCGCTTCATGGCGGTCTCGAACGACATCCTTGTTCGGGTGCTCGGTTCAAAGAACAGGTTCCCGAGGATGCGTCCAGACAACAGCGGCATGCTTGCTTCGCCACGTGCGGCGGGAAGCAATCGCTCGGCTGCGTCAAGCACCTCGATGATGTCTTCATTGGTCAGGTCTGCCATGGTGATGAGCCCGGTCATTCGACGTCCTCGGAACCCTCCGTTGAGGTCCACCCATGAACATTACGAGGCGGGGGCGAGGCCATCAAGCATGACCAAGGTTCATGCCCTCCCCCCGGAACCGACGAACGTGGAGGCATGGATGGACCTCGAAGCCGCCATTGAGGCGGAACGTGAACAGCGCGCCCGCAGGGCAGGCCAGGTGGCCACGCTGACCACGGTCGTGGTGCTCATCGCCGCCATTTGGTTGGCGTGGCCGGGACTTCAGGCCGTGATGGAGGGACAAGGCGCACCCTTCGCCGTGCTTGGTTTACCGGCCTTGGTGCTGTTGTGCGGCACCTTGGTGCACGACCACGCCAGCGGCCAGGCCCAAGCCAGCGGGCGGGCCGCGGCCGCTGCGGCCATCGCGTGGCCGAGCCTGCTGTTCCTTGGCCTGCGCACCAGCGATGCTGCCGTCGAAGAGCGTCTTGCGGCGGGCGTGGTCTTGGTGCTCATCGGCGTGTTGCTCTACCGTACGGCTTCCGATGCCTTCACTGGAGGATTCCGCCAAGCCCGCTACCGTGCCCTGCTCACCGCCGCCGGTGCGGTGACCGTGGCCTCGCTCTGGTTCGGCCTTCGCACCGACGTGGGAGCAGACAACGACCTCGCCGGTGCCAGCATGACCGTGCTCGCCTGTGGCGTGGCGTTGCGGTCATGGTTGGTCGAGGACGAACAACGGGCCCTGAGGAAGCGGTTCAAGTCCAGGCTTGATGCCATGGAACACCGTCTGCTCGACCTCAAGGCGCAAGGGCGACGGGTCGACCAAGCCACCAGTCTTGTGCGCACCGCGGCCGCAGAAGGATTCAGCGACCCCGAGCACGGCATGCGCTTGCTCGATGATGCAGAGGAAGACGTGGATCGAACCATCTCCTTGGAACAAGATGTCGTCGCCATCGAGGCGGATGCGCTGGCGTCTGTGGAACAAGCCGAACAGGTCGCTCCAACGGTGCGCCGCCCTCGAAGCGCCTTCGACGCCGCCCGACGGGAAGTCGAACTCGGTTCCCTTCGCGAAGGTGAAGCGTTGTTCAGGCAAGCCAAGCGGCGTGCAGAGACTGTGGTGGCGTGGTGGGCCAAAGCGCAAGAGAAGATCGAGGAGGCTTCACTGGCCCTCGCTGACCGGCACGAGCCTCACTTGGCCCACCTCCACGAGGCGCTGGCTGAAGCACGGAAGCGAATGGCCAAAGAGGACCCAATGAAAGCCTTCGAACTCGCCATGACGATTCCAGACCACGTGGCGCAGGAGCAGGAAGCCAACGAAGATGCCGAGGACGTGGTGGCTGAAGCGCGGCGCGCCATCGAGGCCGCAGACGGCCTTGATCTTGAGCCACATCGCGCCAGGCTTGAGGAAGCGGAAGAAGCCCTCAAAGCGGCTGACGGCCGACAAGCTGCTGGCATCGCTGAAAGCATCCGAAGGAGCCTCATCGTGGAGCGCGAAGCCATGGACGTGGTTCGTCGAGCCCTTCGTCAACGCGCCACCATCGAACAACGCTTCGAGGGCTTCGACGACGCGGAGGCATGGGGCACCAGGCTGGCCGGCATCGAAGCCGATGCTGAAGGCCGACGTTGGACGCAAGCCCGCCGTGCCTTGGACGCTCTGTCCGGCGACCTTGACGCGCAAGAGCGCGACCGGGGTGAGGCGGAACAGTTGTTGGCCTTCCTCCGTGAAGAATGGCGCCAATTGAGGGCTCACGTCGAAGCGGCACATATCGGCGTGGGTGACGAGGACCGTTTGGACGTGGAACGCCTCCTTGGGGAAGCGGAATCTGCCATCAAGCGAGGCATGACCCCTGAAGCCCTCGAAGCCCTCAGCGGCAGCGATGCAGCGATGGAACGTCTGCGACGAAGGACCTGATCAACCCAAGAGACCAGCCGCACGTGCTGCGTCGATGTCCAAGGCACCGGGGAAGCCCACGTCAATGGGGTAGCCGCCAACGTCAACGAGCAAGCCACACAAGTGCAAATGGAGGCCCACCGGTGGCGTTCTCCCGACCAGCAACGGTTCGGCTTTCTTCGCCGTACGCCCAAGCGCACCGACCATGGTCGAGGACGTCCCGGCTGCATCGTGGAGCGACCAAGCGTTGGCCGTCCATGCGTGCAAGCGCAACGCACGGTTGGTCCACAACGGGGGTGATGCTGCCTCATGCATCGTTGGCCAGCGGCTGACCCAATCCCCTGGCCCTTCGTCCAGCCACGTCATGCCGGTGGGCTCGCTCGCGGGAGCCGTGGCTTGGCCAAGCCCCTCGAGGTGCGACAACACCGCTCGCATGTGCGGATGCCGCTTGGCCTGTTCGGGAAGGGCCAAGGCGAGTGATCCGGCCGTGGCCGTTCGGCCTGCATCAAGATGGAGCAAGATGCGGACGGCTTCGCCGTGAAGCCATCCCGCTGGTGTGATGCTGTGGGCCTCAACGTGGCGGTCAAGCAAGGTCAACGCGCGTTCTGAATCGCCCTGAAGCCGCAAGCGTGCAAGGTCACCGAGCAGGGCACGCCGGACGAGTGGTCCATCGCGCGTGGGTGCAGAACCGGCGGCTGTGCCCGCTTGCGTTCGTTCGATCAAATCGATGTTCCTCCGTGTCACAGGGTCGACAAGCAAGCTGGCCATGACGCTCTCTGAGAGAATCCGTGAGCGGGGCTGGAGCAAGGAGAGGAGCCACCTGAACCGGTTGGTCTCAAGGTCATCCGAGGCCATCATCCCAAGCCGGGTTTTGGCTTCAGAGACGTCACGCTGCGCGATGGAAGCCGCCACAAGGAGCGAACGTGCGTGCCCACCCCCTGACTGGGCGGACAAGGCCAGCAAAGAGACGGCTTGCTGTTCAGCCTCAGCCCAACGGCCCAACGCAGCGTAGAGTTCCATTCGAGCCATCGTTCGTCGGCTCAATTCGATGCCCTGAAGCGAGGCTTCGACGATGGAGCCGGTCGCCTCATCAAAGCGGGCCAGTGCTTTGGCCCAATCGTCATCGGCCAACAACGGCAGCCAGCTCCCCTTCCGAAGGTAGATCACGTCCTCCATCGATTCCAGACGACGGCGGTTCTCACCGGCGCCAGCATCGAAGCTGACCTCATGGATGCGGTTCCCGATGCTCAAGGAGCGCAACCAAATCACAAGGAAAGCCACTTGGCCGCCTGAAGCGAGCATCCACGTCAAGGCCTCCAAGGCGTCCTTTTCCACCACGGTGCACACGGTGTCTTCCCATCGGCCGCAACCGGCCCCTCCGGGGAGGTTGATGGAGTCCCAAAAGGTCAGGATGGCCAAGGCCACCAACAGCATCGATTGGCCCGCGAAACCCGTGAAACAGAAGTTGAGCACCTTCGCCTGTTGGCTTCGCTCGGCCCGAAGAAGGCGGCTGTCGGTGATGTGAATGCCGCCTCGCCCGGAGACTTCGGCCACATCGAGGAACATGATGCGGGCCACTTCGTAGACGAACAGGATGCCGACCACCGCGACGTTGAGCAGGAGAAACAACAGGATCATCGCCACGAGGGGAGCGCGAAGTGCGGGTTCCTCGATGTAGGACAAGGCTTCGATGGCGTAGAAGCCCAACGCTCCGCCTTCCTCCATGACCGTGGCTTGCTCTCGGTATTCGGGCAAGGCAGCGACGCGGTCGGAATGGACGAAGAGGTTTGGAGCGGCCAACATCAAGATGAGGCTCAACAACGTGTTGAACGCGACGATGGGCATCGCCACGAGGTTCACGTTCACGAGCAGGCCCACGGCTTGTTGCCGCGGCGTGGGTTCATGGCCTTGAAACGGCGATGGGCGCCCCGTTGCCAGGTTCTTGTTGGCGTACCGCATGGCGTGCCATGACGACCCGAGCACGCGACCATACGCCATCACGGGAGGGAAAAACGCCACCAAGAGCGTGACGCTCAACCGCCATTCTCGATCCACGGTGCTGGTCAAGGTCCACACCACCGCGACCACACCAACCCAAGCAAGCAGCAGCAAGAGGCTGGCACGGATGCGACGGGGATCGCGGTGTTGGAGGCTGGCACGCTGCATGCTTTGCGAGGGAAGGATCTGAGCGGAGAGGGCCGCACCGATCGAGGTGACTCCAGTGATGGAAATCAGCACCAAGGCCATCCCGAAATTGATTGCCGAGAAGCCTTCCTGGAGGCCGAATTCAATCAGACCAATTTCGACCAAAAGAAGGACGGCTCCGACAAAGGCCGCCAGGTACGCCGTGACGCCAAAACGCATGCCAGAGGTACGCAAAAGGCGGCGCGCCTCGCGGGTTGAACCGGTCACCCTGTGGACCTCATACCGCTTTTCTGCGGTGGGGAACGCCACCCTCAGCCCTTGCAACTGCCGGGGGACCATGACCTGCCAGAACAACCACGCCAGCGACATCGCAAGCAACAGACCGACCAACACCGTCGGCCTGAAGCCGAACACGATGTGGGGCGCATCCATGCTCACGGCCAATGGCCCGACCACATAGCCCCATCGCCATGCGGTGATGCAAGGGGGCGAATCACGCCTCTTCGGCTTCCACTTCGAGCAGCACTTCGCCTTGCTGCACACGGTCGCCTTGAGCGACGTGAACGGCGGTGACCTTGCCGTTGTACGGAGCAGTCACACGATGCTCCATTTTCATGGCTTCCAGCACCAACAAGGCTTGTCCGGCCGTGACCGCATCTCCGGTCGAAACCAGCACGTCGAGGACGCCGCCGGGCATCGGTGCCGTGAAGCTGCCTTCCTCTTCGGCCGCGCCGGCGCCCGCCTCGATCACCTCAAGGCGATGAACCCGGCCATCGATGTGCATCCAAAGGACGTCACCAATCCGGGTTCCATGAGCGAGCAAGGTCGCCTCATCGTGCTGAATCTGCCACCGTCCATCAGACCGTTGGCTGACGTGAATGCCCTCGACCTCCCAGCCGTCACCACGCGGCAGTGGATGCACCTCATGCACCTCGTCACCCACGCGAAGATCCACCATCAGGGGTACCTCCTGGACAGGGAAAGGAAGGGGCTGCTTGGGCCCGAAGGGCCGCCTTCAGCATCGGCGGGTCGACGCGTGCGCGTCGAAGCCAACACCGCACCCAGCGCGAGCGCTGCTTCCGATGCTGGCTGAGGCGACCATCCCTCGGGGTAGGCCTCGTCCAAGGTGGTCGTGGAGGTGGTGGCGGACACGACGGCGTCGAGGTCGCACAGGTCGCGAAGGAAGGCCACGTTGGTGGTGGTGCCGAGGATGACAAACTCGTCCAACGCCCTGCGCATGCGCTGAAGGGCCTCATCACGGCTTGGTGCATGCACGATGAGTTTGGCCAGCATGGGGTCGTAGGACGGTGAGACGTCATCGCCCTCCCGCACACCGGTGTCCAACCGCAAGCCAGGCCCGGTGGGCGGGCGGAAGACCGCGAGGGGACCAATGCTTGGAAGGAAACCGTTGGCCGCGTCTTCGGCGTAGATGCGGACCTCGATGGCGTGACCGCGCATGACGAGGTCGCCCACGGTCATCGGTTCTCCTGCTGCGATGCGGAGTTGTTCGCGCACGAGATCAACGCCGGTGACCATTTCCGTGATGGGGTGCTCCACTTGGATGCGGGTGTTCATCTCCAGGAAATGGAAGGTCCCGTCGTCCTCCATCAGGAATTCAACCGTTCCAGCCCCGACGTAATTCACCGCTTCCGCGGCGGCGATGGCGGCTTCTCCCATGCGCTGACGCTGTTCGTGGTCAACGACCGCGCAAGGCGCCTCTTCGAACACCTTCTGATGACGGCGCTGCACGCTGCATTCCCGCTCACCCAGGTGAACCGTGGTGCCGTGAGCGTCCGCAAGCACCTGAACTTCCACGTGACGTGCGCCCCGCAAGAGCCGTTCGAGGTAGACGCGTCCATCACCGAAGGCTGCGATGGCTTCCCGCCGTGCACCACGTACCGCATCATCGAGTCCTTCGGCAGATTCAACGGCGCGCATGCCCTTTCCTCCGCCTCCCGCGCTGGCTTTCAGCAGCAGGGGGAACCCGACGCGGGCTGACGCGTCGCGCACCGCGGACAGGGTGGCCTCGAGGTCTGCGGCCTCGTCGCCGGTGGATTCGATCTCAATCTCTTCGCCGGGGATGACCGGCACACCCGCTTCGCGCATCGTGATGCGCGCGGTCATCTTGTCACCCATGCGTTCGATGGCGTTTGGTGAAGGGCCAATCCAAATCAGGCCGGCATCGAGCACCGCTTGAGCGAACCCTGCGCGCTCAGAAAGGAAGCCGAACCCGGGATGAATGCCGTCGACGTCGTTGGCCAAGGCCGCGGCGATGATGGCCTCGCCGTTGAGGTAGGCAGGAGCGCCAGACCCTTCGAGCGGAAGGCTGAGGTCCGCCAATTCGGTGTGCAAGGCTCCGGCCTCATCCTCCGCATGGACCGCCACCGCCCGCAGGCCAGCCTCACGGCATGCGCGAAGCACACGGCAAGCGATTTCACCGCGGTTGGCGACCAGCACGGAGCGCATCACTTGGAGCCTCCATCGTCCGGCCTCCAGGCCGGTGGGCGCTTCTCCAAAAAGGCCGAGAGCCCTTCTTGGCCTTCGTCAGAACCGCGCATGCGGCTCGTGAAATCAAGGGTCCAGGTGCGCAACGCGAGGTCATCGCCGGTCCATCGATCAAAGCCGAGGGCGAGTTCTTTGGCCGCGCTGACCGCGGAAGGTCCGGTGGTCATGACCTCGGCCACGAGACCGTCCACCATGGTCCACGCTTCCTGTGCATCCGCACAGACGTCTTCGATCAGACCGATGCGCTGGGCTTCGGTGGTCCCGATGCGCCCCGCATGCATGGCCAGTCGACGGAAGGCTGCGCTGCCCACGCGTCGGTACACGTACGGTCCGATGACGGCGGGCAAAATGCCCAGCTTCCCTTCAGAGAGGGCGATGCGGGCACCTTCGACGGCCACCACGTGATCGCATGCCGAAATGAGGCCGGCGCCACCACCAAGGGCCACGCCATGCAGCACGGCCATGGTGTAGCAGGGATGGGACCAGAGGCCGTTGAACAGGCGGTCCAAGCGCGCGCTGTCCTCGCGGTTTTCTTCCGGCGTTTTGGCGCCAGCATCGCGCATCATGTTGATGTCCGCTCCTGCGCAGAAGTGCTTGCCCATGCCGTGCAGGACAAGCAGACGAAACAGAGGGCCCTCTTCGTCCTCAAGGGCACCGGCGGGGCCTGCGCTTCGTGAAGCGCTCCATTCGAGCACCTCGCACAATTCGGTGATCATCTCGGTGTTGAGGGCGTTGTACACCGATTCTCGGGACAACCCCACCTTGAGGACAGCACCTTCGACCTCGAGATGAAGGTGTTCGCAGACGGGTTGTGGCATAGAAAAACCTCAATTGGAAAATTGAATCTTCAATTGGACTTCACATCCGGAAAATTCCGTACCCCTTCTCTGGCGCAGGGGCGTTCCTGGCTGCCGCCAAGCAAAGCCCGAGGACATCACGGGTGTCGCGCGGGTCGATGACGCCGTCGTCCCACAGACGAGCCGTGGAGTAGTAGGGCGATCCTTCTTCCTCGTATTTCGCAAGGATTGGGGCGCGGTAGGCGTCCACCTCAGCATCGCTCATCGGCTCACTGCCTTCTCGAGCACGCTGATCTTGTTTGATGGTGGTCAAGACGTCGGCCGCCTGTGGACCGCCCATCACGGAAATCCGGGCATTGGGCCACATGAAGAGGAATCGCGGGTCGTAGGCTCTCCCGCACATCCCGTAGTTCCCAGCACCGTGGCTGCCGCCGACGATGACGGTGAACTTCGGTACGTCCACGCATGACACCGCGGTAACGAGCTTCGCACCGTCCTTCGCGATGCCACCTGCTTCGTACTCACGTCCGACCATGAAGCCGGTGATGTTCTGAAGGAAAATGAGCGGCACTTGACGTTGCCCACAGAGCTGCACGAAGTGGGCGCCCTTCAGGCTGGATTCGGAAAACAGAATGCCGTTGTTGGCCACGATGCCGACCAAGTGACCGTGAACACGTGCAAAGCCGCACACCAAGGTGGTGCCGTACCGTGGCTTGAATTCATGGAAGCGCGAACCGTCCACGATGCGAGCGATGATCTCACGCACGTCGACCGGAGTCCGGTTGTCCTCGGGCACGATGGACAGCAACTCCTCTGGGTCGTAGTGAGGGTCTTCGGGCTCGGCGCCTGCGGCCGGAGCAAGGGTGCGCGGGCCGAGATTCTCGATGACGTTGCGCACTTTGCGCAGGGCTTCCTGTTCGTTCTCGGCGAAATGATCGGCCACTCCAGAGGTTGCCGTGTGGACGTCGGCTCCGCCGAGTTCCTCCGCCGTCACCTCTTCGCCGGTGGCGGCCTTGACCAGCGGGGGGCCGGCGAGGAAAATGGTACCATTGCCCTTGACGATGATCGACTCATCGGACATGGCCGGCACATAGGCGCCACCGGCCGTGCAGGATCCAAGAACCGCCGCGACTTGTGGAATCCCGTCCGCAGACATCCGAGCCTGATTTCGGAAGATGCGCCCAAAGTGGTCGATGTCCGGAAACACCTCGTCCTGCATGGGCAGGAAGGCGCCACCTGAATCGACCAAGTACACGCATGGGAGGTGGTTCTCGTGGGCGATGACCTGAGCACGGATGTGCTTCTTCACGGTCATGGGGAAGTACGAGCCTCCCTTCACCGTGGCATCGTTGGCCACGAAGAGGCATTCTCGACCGTGCACAACCCCGATGCCAGTCACGATGCCCGCACTTGGGGCGCCGTCGTCGTACAGGCCGTTGGCGGCCAGAGGAGAGGTTTCGAGGAAGGCCGTGCCTGGGTCGATGATCGCCTCGATGCGCTCCCGGGGGAGCATCTTGTCACGGGCACGATGACGCTCCACGGCACGGGGGCTGCCGCCGGCCCGCGCATGCGCCAAACGTTCCTGCAGTTCTTCGACCAACGCGAGGTTGGCGTTCCGGCGTGCGGTGGCCTCCTCTGAGTTGGGCGAGAATCGGCTTGGAAGACGGTCCATGTCGCTGCCTCATCCACGGGGAGCACAGAAGTGCGCTTCAAGCATCCGACGCCAGCGCCTCACACGTCGAGAATGAGCCGCCCAATGTCGCGAAGCCCTGGAGCAAGCCCCACGACCATCACCGCGAGCACGACGAGCACGCGAAGATGCTGCTGGCGCTGTTCAACGCGCATGCGGCTGAACAGGAACACGATGGCGCTGACCAAGGCGATTTTGATGACCGCAAAGAACCAGGCCCCCACGCCGAAGTCGATGCCCAGACGGGCATTGATCCGGGCGCCAATGTCGATGACGCCTTGGCTGGCCACGTGCTTCTCACCGTACCCAAACACGTCCAGACCAAGGAAAGTGGCCAGGCCATCGGACAGTTGTCCAATGACCATCAGGATGACCAAGGGGGAGGCCAACATCGCACGGTTGGACAGCCGTTCGATTGGATGATGAGCGACCGCTTCTGGGTCGGATTCCCACTGGTCGAGGCTGATGCCGGTCGGGAGCACACCCGGTTCATGACCGCTGGCGCGGAGGTGACGCAAGTCCGATGCACCCAGCCGGTGAAGCACAACCCCAACCAAGCACGGCAGCACCACGCCCACAAGGATGGGCCAGAGCACGATGCTGTTGTACGGATCGTCAACGTAGGCCTCGGACAAGTGCATGGCCAACGCAACATAGTACCCCAGGGAGAGGATCACGGCTCCTGAGCCAAAGGCCAGGAGGGCGCGCGTGAGCGCCTGCGCGTGGGTGGTGCGCATCAGGAGGAGGGCAACGCCCACCAACGCGACAAAGGCGCCCGCCAACAATGGGACGAGATCCAAAGCCACGTCGGTCTCGTGGATGGGACGAAGCACCCATGCCCAAAATCCAGCCAAGCCAAGCGGCAAACCGAGCAAAAGGGCATGATGGACGCGTCGCTCCACCACGCTTGGTCGCTTGGCTCGCGCCACAGCAACGTCAAGGCGATGAGCGACCAGACCGACCCCGACCAGCCATGCAGCGAGGTGGAGGTGGATCAGCGGTGAGATGTACAGCAGATCCTTGCCTTCGGGAAACAAGTGGGCGTCTTCCAACACCCGAAGCACGGGGGCGAGGATGACCCATGAGGTCAGTGCGAGCACCATCAGGTCATCGCTTGGAAGGCGCCAGCGGCGGAACACCGCTTGCAGGGCCAACACAGCGGCGAACAAACCGAGGGTGTACAGGGTCGTGTTCCACGGGTTGTAGCCCGCGTCTCCGGTTTCGCTTGCGTCCTCAACGATGGGGTCCCACACCACCGGGGCAAGGCCTTCGTCCCACACGGTTTCAGGTGAAACGACCAGTCCAATCGCCGTGCCAAGTCCGATGAGCAAGAGCGCCCAGAGGACCACAGATTCGAGCCTCGAATAGACCTCGTCGGGAAGGGCCCCGCCTTCGTTGGCGGGCGCTGCATCGCTTGACTCGTCCATCAGCCTCGACGTCCGCTCAACTGCCCGCCTCAAGAGGCTTGGCCCGAGGGGTTCACTCTTCCTCGCCGGCCGCCTCTTCGAGGCGCGCGATGAGGTCTGCCTTCGTGCCGCCAACCTTCAGGCCAGCCGCCTTGCAGCGCTCTTTGAGTTCAGCCACGGAGAGGCCGGAGAGGTCCTCGGCCTCACCGTCGTCTTCGTCAGCGTCGGCTTCTGCCCCAAAGCCACGGGGCTCGTGAACTTCGAGGAAGGTGACCTTGGCCAAATCGTCCATGGCGTCACGCAGCGCGGTCACCAAGCGGAACTTCATCATCGCCGCGTTGGTGTCGAACAGCATGGTTTGTGGGAGCACGATGTTGACGTCATCACCGTCGAAGGTGACGCCAAATTCGCTGTGCCCTGTGTTGGACTGGAGGATGGCTTCGACGGTGGCTTCACGGCCTTCAACGACCTTGACGATCTTGAAGCTGTAGCGCAGGTCCTTGCCCGCCATCGGAGGGTTGTAATCGATGCGAGCACGACCCGCAGCGAGGTAGGACAGGTAGCCTTGGCGGCCACCGACGTTCACCGGAGCGCCGAGGTAGAGTTGGTTGCGGTCCCGGACGGAGCGGAGGAGCTTGTCGATGCTGATCGTCTCGACCAAGGTTGGATCCTTTTCGCCGTAGGCGTCCACGGCCGGAATGGTGACGTCGATTTCGACGTCGGCTTCAGCCTCCAAGAGCGCGGCTTCGAAGCCGGGGATGAGGTTGCCCGAGCCAACGACGCACACCAGAGGGGTGTACTCACGGCCCTCTTGGTGAGTTTCATGCTCTTGAGCGACCGACTCGCGGGTCGTCTCGATCAGGTCGCCTGTGACGCCGTCGTAGAGTTCGTAGTCAACGTGGACAATGGTACCTTCTTCCATGATGTTGCCACCTTACGGTGCGCCGAGCCACCGGAGCCCTCCTCATAAGTCAAACGGCCGCAGAAGAGGAGGATGTTCGCCCCACGTTTCGCAGCCCTAACGCGGCCATGCCAAGCAACATCATGCCCCAGCCGAGCCAGACCAAATGGCTCTGAGGCAAGCGGTACACGGTGATGCGGACGGCGTCGACACCGTCGGTGCCGCCATCAAGGGTCTGAGGCATCAAAGTGTCCGCTTGTGAGTAATCGAAGATGAACACGATGTCCCCCGACCAACGGCGAAGCACGTCAACCTCCGACCGCGGGAAACCTGTGGCATCAAAGCGAACCATCCCTGGCTCAACCGTCCCAATGTGCCGGTCATCGTCGTGAACCTCGATGGTGGCAAAGATGCCCCCATCGCCCACCTTGAGCTCTTCCTCTGGCACCAAAGTCAGGTCGGTGAAGGTGTACTCGAGTCCATCCACCACGACGGCCTCGTCCTGCAGCATGGTGATGCGGTGGATGGGGTCGCCTCGGTCGACGAGCGTCGTGGTGAAGACATGCCCCACCAAGAGGAGGAGCAGGCCGAGGTGAATCAAGTGAGCCTGCACAGGGATGCGCCGCCAGACCGGCGTTGAGGACGTGGCCCTGGCCTTCCGCGTGAGTTCTCTGGCGATGATGGGCACCGCCATGAGCACGACAGGGAGGACAATCCACGCCACGTGCCCTCGGAGCACCAAACTGCTGAGCGGCTCCAGCGCATCACCGCCCCACCACCCGGGGGCGAGCCAGAGCCCGAGGGCGCTGATCACCGAAACGCCAGCGAGCAGGCCAACACGGCGCTTGGCATCCTCATCTCGCGTCCCATACACCACGAAGGCACCGCCAGCCGCGGCGATCAAGACCGAGGTGTAGACCTCGTGCGCCGCGAAATGAATTTGGTCGATGGAGCCAAGCAAGATCACCAAGGTGAGCACCAGCACCAGACCCGAAAGGCCCGCACCGGCCCACATCGATGCCCGCAGCATGGAGCGGGCAAGGGTTGGCGATTTGGCGGCGCCCTCTTCCTCCTCGCTCTGCAAGAGCCATGGCAGGAGGAAAGGAAGCATCATCACGATCGCCACCCCGACGTCGGCCAAATCCGTCCATGCGGCCGCCAAGGCAAGACCGACGCCCAAGACCGCGGCCGGCCATGCCTCGGTCGGTGTGGTGGAGAGTGAAATCGGCGCGATGAGCACGAGCCAAAGAAGCGCGAGGAAGACATCGCCTCCCACCACGCCGAGGAGGACGGCGATCAGCAGGTCGAGTGGAAGGCCGTACGGATGGCCAAAGGGATGACCTTGGTCACGTTCGCTCACGGGCACGTGCCGGCTTGCAACGGCAACGGGGAGCAGCACCACGAGGACCCAGAGCCACGAGATGCCCTGCAACCCCAACAAGGCCACTGGAGCATCGCTGATGGCCTCGAGCAGCACCGCGACGGCCACCACTGACGGCACGGCAAGATCCGCCGCGAGCGTGTGCTTCATTCGACGGAGGCCAGCGCCAAAGGCCACGTCCGCCAACCACCAACCGACCAAGGTCAGCAGCACCAGGAGGTAGGCCATCACCTCGATGCCGGGCCCCGCATCAACGGCCAGCGCCACGATCCGCCCGAAGGCATCGGGTGGACTGCTGCCTTCGGCTTTCACCACGAAGGTGTGCACCGACGAGGCCCACGCTCCACCGGCGCGCGTGACCAAGGTGGCGAACAAAGCGAGCGCCCCGGTCATCAGCCCAACGCCACGGAGGACCACGGCAGGCACCTTTCTGGGCACCGTTCGCAAATGAGACAGGACGGCCAAAGCCAGCCAGGGAAGGAAAGAAGCCGTTTCAACGGGATCCCATGCCCAGTACCCGCCCCAATCGAGGATGAGGTAGGCCCACAGACCTCCCAATCCGATGGCCAAGGTGGTGACGAAGAAACCGGGTCGTGCTTGACGGATCATGCGCTCGAGCAAGCCAGGGTCGTCTTGTCCGACCGATGAGACCGCGGTTGCTGCAATGGACAAGCAATACGCGTAGGCCAGAAACACAAGCGGGGGATGGACCACCATCAGGTCGGTTTGCAGCAGAGGGCTCAGTTCACCAGGGAGTGAGCCAGGAAGGGTGGCTGCGAAGGGCTTGAGGTGAACCGCAAGGAGCATCAGGAGGGTTGCAAAACCGCCCAGCAAGGCCACACGACGTTCAGCCATGGCCACGGTTTCCTGTTCCATTGGGCGGCGCCACCACCACGCCAAGGTCGCCGTGAATCCCGCCCAAAGCAACAGAGGGCCGGTCCGAGCCGACCACGTGGCGGCCACACGGTACAACAGAGGCATGTCGCCTCCGCCCGAGGCATTGACCACGGCAACGCTGAGGTCGTTGGTCACGAAACGTTGCACCAGCACCAGAAACGGCACCCAAGCCAGGAGCACGCCAACCGTCGGAAGAGGAGATGGATCGTCGCTCTTCTGCCATCGCCCCCACGGCAGGAGCACCATGAGGCAACCCGTCAGGCCGAGCCCGAGCGCAAACCACCCCATTGGTCGGATGGATGAGGCTCACGTCGTGAACCTTGCCTCCCTCGCCACGGTCACCAGCCGAAGTGCTTGGCCCGCGAATAACCGAACGAGAGGAGGACGGAAATGACGCGCTTGGTCAACAATGCGGGGCGGCGCAGAAGGATCTTCAGACCGATGCCAAGCTTCTGCAGCGGTGACATCGACCCGAGTTCTTCAGGCAAGCATCGAGCCATGGCCGACATCTCCTCGTCGCTCAGGTCGTACAAGGCCGTCTTGCCTCGCAGAATCTTGTGATAGGGTGGGAAGGCGCCCTTCCAGCGGCGTTGATAGGTCGCCAGTCGGTCCTTGGTCGGCAAACCCGCAGCGATGGCTTCAGCGAAGGTTTCGGCAGCCGCGCGGCCTGACCACAAGGCGAGATGTGTGCCGCCCTCAAAGAGCGGTGAGGTGAAGCCGGCAGCGTCGCCGACGAGCAGCAAGCCGTCCTCGACGGTGCTCGGCCTTGGTCCAGAGATGGGGATGGTTCCGCCAAAGGGCCGGACCTTGATGCCCTCCTTCCGCCACGGCGGATTGACGTGAGGTTTGCCTTTGAGGTAGGTGTCGTCGATGAATTGATCGAGGTACTTGATGGCCCCTTTCTTGTCGGTGGTGACCAGCCCCACGTTGGCCCGCTCACCTGCCTTTGGAATCATCCACACGTAACCGTGCGGCGCGTATTCAGGCTGGATGTAGAAGTCGAGGTAGCCGTCGTTTGGCACGTCGTTCAGTTCGTACTGGAAGCCGGCGATGACCTCCACCTCGCCGGGCATGCCGAGGATCTTCGAGGCGGCGCCATGCACACCCGAAGCATCGATGACCCCGCGGCAGCGGATGGGGAAGGCATCCCCTCTCCCGTCAAGATTCCAATTGGAAAATTGATTTTCGCTATTGAATTCTCGTTCCATTTTGGTCACGCGGTGACCGAGGTGAACGTCCGCACCGCGCTCCTCGGCTTGTTCCATGATCCACCGTTCGAACAGGTGCTTCTCCAGCACGTATCCTGGTTCGGTCAGCAGTTTCGCCGTGCCGTCAGGGAAAATCACGCGCACCCCATCGACGGCCAGGGCAATGACATGGTCGGGCAAATCGAGTTCGAGTTGTTCGGTGGCGAGGTGCGACAAACACTCGCCGCAGTGAACGGGTGTCCCGATTTCGGGATCGGCTTCGAGGACCATCACCGACAAGCCGAGCCGTGAGGCGTGCAAGGCCGCCGAGCCACCTCCTGGGCCAGCGCCGATGACCACGAGGTCGACGTCGACCTTCGGCTCCGTCGCCATGCCTCAAGGTGAGCCAACGGAGTCCATCAATGGTGCGTCTGCACCATGCCGTGGTCTTCGGCGAAGGTCCAAAGGCAAAACCGTAGACAGGAGCCCGTGGCATGGAGGACGCTCAGGCGGTGGGTGGACCACCTGGAGCAACGCGGCGAGGTGCTGCGCATCCCACGTCCCGTCGACGTCGTGCATGAGGCGGGCGCCATCGCCGACCTGCTGGTCAAGAACAACGGGCCAGCGGTTATCTTTGAGCAGCCCCGCCTCGCTGACGGCACCATCTCCGACATCCCACTGGTGATGAACCTCTTTGGGAGCGAGGACCGGACGCTTCGGGCGCTCGGTGTTGAGACCGAGACCGCCATCGGCGATCGCATGGTCGCCATGATGAAGCCCGATGTTCCCCGTTACCTCAAGCGCCCATGGGAGGCCTTCCCCCTGGCCATGGACGCGCTCGCATTTGCTCCAAAGCGAAAGCGCCGTGGCCGCGTCCAGCGCATCGTTGACACCGACCCAGACTTGACCAAACTGCCCATTCCGACCACGTGGCCAATGGACGGAGGAGCCTACATCACGCTCCCCTTGGTGGTCACCAGGGACCTTGCCTCAGGCGAACACAACCTTGGCATGTACCGCTCGCAAATCTTTGGACCGAAAGAAGCAGGATTGCATTGGCAAGTGCACAAGCACGGCGCTGACCACGCTGCAGCTGGGCTGAAGATGCCCGTGGCCATCTGCCTCGGCGGTCCGCCTGAGCTGATTTTCTCGGCCATTTCCCCCCTGCCCGACAACTTGTCCGAGTACCAATTCGCAGGCATCCTTGGACGACGTCGCTTGCCGTTGACCAAAGCCGTGACGCAAGACCTGTGGATTCCTGCAGAAGCGGACATCGTCATCGAGGGATGGACCGACCCAACCGACTTGCGCGTCGAAGGGCCCTTCGGCGACCACTACGGCTTCTACTCCCTGACCGGCCACTACCCTGTCCTGAACGTCACCGCCGTGACCCGACGCTCCGACGCGATGCTGCCGGCGACCATTGTGGGACTCCCGCCCATGGAGGACGGCTTCCTCGGCGAGGCCATCGGGCGGCAGTTCAGCCCCGTCCTTCGCTTCCAGCACCGTGACGTGGTCAGCGTGCACCTCCCGTTGGAGACCGGCTTCCACAACCTCGCCATCGTCGCTTCGAAACAACGCTACCCACGCCAAGGTCGGAAGACGGCCATCGGCCTGATGGGAGCCGGCCAGATGATGTTCCTGAAGTCGATGGTGATCGTCGACTCAGACCGTGACCCGAAGGACCTCGAGGGCTTCCTCGATGACCTGAACGACAAGGTCGACCCCGCCGAGGACGTCATCGTCCTCGAAGGCATGGTCGCTGACGCGCTTGAAGCAGCAAGCCCGTACGAAAACGTCCACGACAAGGTCATCATCGATGCGACCTCCATTCCGTCGACGGATCCACGCTCTGGAGAAGCGCCGCTTCTGGGCTCCTTCCAGCAAACGACGCCCGAGTGGCGACGCGGTGGCACCGAAGCCCCTGGCTGGGCAGGGGACGATCTTTCCTCCGTGTTGGCCCTCGACGGTGCTGAGGATGCGCGGCTGCTCCGCAACAGCATGCTGGTGGTCAGCGTGGCCATCGAAGGCAGGCCCTCGCCCCGCACGGGATCAGAAGTGACGCCGGAGGGCGACGCGCTTGAGGCGGCCCGTCAAGAAAAGATTCTCCAATTGAAAAATCAAATCTGGCAATTGGACGAAGCCAAGGATTTGCGCTGGCTCATCGTCACCGACGATGACCTGGACCTGCACGGCCCGAAGGCGCGACGTCGTATGCTTTGGCAGCTGTTTTGCCGTTTCGATGTCGGCCGAGGATTGTCCTTTGATGAAGGGAAAACGCGGTTGTGCTGGGACGCCACCACTCCCATCCCCTCGGAGACTCACGGCGTACGGCGATGGCCTGCCGTAACCTTGCACAGCCCAGAGACCTTGGAAAAAGTCGCAGCCCACCCAGAATTGGCGGACCATTCATGGCCTCCACACCTTCGTTTCCCGAACGGAGGGGCTTGACATCGACGTGCGCAGCGTGCTCGACTTCGTCAAAGTGGAGCACACCCTCTTTTCGCTGCCTTTCGTGCTCATGGGGTACGTGATCGCCCTCGACCAATTCGACCTTGAACCCGGCCTTGACCTGATGTGGATTCTCCTTGCCGCGGTCGGTGCACGTGGCCTTGCGATGGCCCTGAACCGCATCATTGACCGTGACATCGACGCCGCGAACCCCCGCACCCAAGGGCGCCACCTTGCTTCGGGAAGCATGAGCATGCAAACGGCGTGGATCTTGTCGGCCGTCTTCCTTGCGATGCTCCTCATCAGCGCCGGCCTGTTGAACCGGGTGGCGCTGATGATGGCCTGGCTGCCGGTCCTGACCTTCGTCGTCTATCCATACATGAAGCGCTTCACGTGGCTGTGCCACTTCTGGCTCGGCCTCTGTCTGGGCCTGGCTCCTGCGGGCGCTTGGGTGGCCATGGCCGCCGACGTGCATGGCTGGGCCGCCATCACGGACGCCCTGTGGGCGCCCACCGTCCTGCCCATCTCCCTCGGCGTGGCCCTCTGGATTGCGGCCTTCGACATCAATTATGCCCGCATGGACGTGGAAAGCGATCGGGAGCAGGGCGTCCATTCCTTCCCGTCCCGTTTTGACGATCGTGCCACGACCCGAACCACCGTGCAACTCTCGCTCGTCTGGTTCGCGTGCTTTGCCGTGTCGGACCCGGTCGAGAGCATCTGGTTCCTGGCCGCAGCCGGCGTCATGGCCTTGGCCAACATCGCCGTTGTGTTGCGGATGGACCGTCTGAAGGACTTCCAAACCACGTTGTTCCGCGTCTCGATGCTGACCGGCTGGGTGTTGCTCGCCGCGCTTGCCGTGGGCTATGCGACCGAGCCGCCGTCTTCCCTGAGTTGAGTCGCGCCTCTGGAGCGGATTGCTCAAGTGCTGCAAGGCCCCGCTTCAACGCATGAATCCGATGCTGACGGCCCTGCTCGAGTTCAATCAGGCCTTCGAGATCCCGAAGTTGGACGCGCCCGGACT
>MDSZ01183853.1_pt1 | contig 29059 bp, 33 predicted proteins | sample 811201 | NCBI WGS metagenome assembly MDSZ01 (sample SAMN05326647, study PRJNA326480) | marine metagenome | isolation source: seawater | place: Indian Ocean: North | collected 2010 | reverse complement strand
TTAGCTCCAGCTCCTAGTCCTCTAGTTACGCTATCGCCTAATTGTAAAAGTGTTGGAGCACCCATACCTGTCAGTGCCTGCGCATCAGTATTTGCACAAACAAACTCGACACCCTCGATTTTTTGCTTCACCATGTGTTCTACGGCGTTTCCGCCGCCACCTCCAACACCTATTACTTTAATAACCGCGTTTTGTGGAGCACTATCAACGATCTCAAACATTTTTTTCTCCTTTCAGGATATGTTATGTTTCTTTATTTTTTAATTGCCCGTAAACCAGCTTTTAAACTGGTTTATTATTCCTTCCGATTTTTGCTTAGGGTTATTCGCAGCCCCCCTAGTTTGTTGGTTGGCGGCGTAGTGAAGAAGACCAACTGCTGTAGAGTAAATTGGATTCCTAACTATATCTGACAAACCTGCCACATTTTTTGGCTTACCCAAGCTAACAGGCATGTGGAATATTTCTTCCGCTAATTCAATAGCTCCCTCAATTTTGCTCGTGCCGCCAGTGAGGACTATTCCAGCCGCGACTAAATCTTCGAACCCACTACGTCTTAATTCAGCTTGAACTAAAGAAAACAACTCTTCATACCTAGGCTCGACTACCTCTGCCAAAGCTTGCCGAGACAAATCTCGGTCAGATCTATCTCCTACGCTTGGAATTTTTATAGTTTCGTTTTCTTGAGCTAAAGAGCCAAGCGCACAGGCGTACTTGATTTTTATCTCTTCGGCATTTGGTGTTGGAGTTCTGAGAGCCATCGCAATATCGTTTGTCACCTGATCTCCAGCGATAGGAATTACAGCTGTGTGCCTAATCGCACCCTCGGAAAATATCGCAATATCCGTGGTACCGCCGCCAATGTCCACTAAACAGACTCCTAAATCTTTTTCGTCTTCAGTTAAAACTGCGTCTCCTGAGGCGAGTTGCTCTAAGATAATATCCTCGACCTCTAAACCGCATTTTCTAATGCACTTTTCAATATTTTGGTGGGCATTTACCGCGCATGTTATTAGGTGCACCTTCGCCTCCAATCGCACGCCCGACATTCCCAAAGGCTCTTTTACTCCCTCTTGATCATCTATGACGTACTCTTGCGGAAGCACATGAAGAACCTTCTGATCAGCAGGAATAGCAACAGCCTGAGCAGCATCAATTACTCTTTCGATATCTGCCTGAAAAACTTCCTTATCTCTTATAGCAACTATACCGTGGGAATTTAGGCCTCGAATATGACTTCCAGCGATTCCTGCGTAGACTCGCTCTATTTGGCAACCCGCCATGAGTTCAGCCTCTTCGATAGCACGTTGAATTGAATCAACAGTGGTCTCGATGTTCACGACTACCCCTTTTTTTAGCCCCTTTGAGGGATGACTCCCTATTCCTATAATATCAATCTCTCCCTCGAGCCCCAATTCAGCAACTATCGCGACTACCTTCGAGGTTCCGATATCTAGCCCAACCATTATTCGACCACCGTTAGGATTTGTCATAAGTCAATCTCCGTATGAGCTAAATTTTTTGATGCCCTTCCCAAATCTCCGTCGGCAAATCTGACTGCTAATCCACCAGGATATCTAGTATCGACACTCAAAACCGTTCTCTGATTCCCACCCATTCGACGATACTCCTCCAATGCAACAAAACGCTCTAACCGATTTTTAAGTTCATCTTTTCCTAGAAAAAGGCTAATGCCAGTATGCGTCTTAATCGACCAAGCTCCTAATTCAGAAAGCTTAAGTTCATCGATCTGGTGACCATATTTTTTCAAAACTCCACTAACTTGCAGATAGAAATCAATTAAGGTTTTTTCACTGCCTTCAGGACCATAAAAATAAGGAAGGCTTCCTGCACGGAAAAGATTTCCTTTTAGAACTGCTCCATCGTTCGCGATGAAGGAATCATCGTTCCAATAGGCAATTACATCTTTTGGGGAAATTTCTAGGACAGAACCTAAAGACCAATGCTTTCGCAGTTTCACTTCCCGAATCCAAGGAAGGTCAGATAAAACCGGGATAATATCTTTAGGATTGGATCCTCTTTCACTAAATTCTATTAATATTTCTTTTGCTCGACGATATTGTTGATTATTGAGATCTCCGGAAATCGACAAGGATTTGAAAGACAATTTATCGAGAGAAATAACGGTTAATGAGAGAATTCCAAAACCTAGAAACATTATAAAAAATAACTTTAAGAAAAATTCATTCATAAAACTATTTCCTCGCGTTGCCATCTTTGGGTTAAGTTCCTCGCGATCTGAGCAGTCTCTCCTGCTCCCTGAGTAACAACTAAATCTCCCGGGCGAATGCGCGATTCCAGCATTGAGGGTATTCTCTGGATCGATTCTACGAATTCAACTGAAACAGAAGTTTTTAATTTTAGTTGATTAAATAAATCTTTACTGCCAGCACCTTTTAGAGGCTCTTCCCCTGCAGCATAGGTCTCGAGCAAGAAAAGATGGTCTACACTTGAAAGAACGTCCACGAAACTCTCAAACATTTCCAAAGTTCTAGAATATCTGTGAGGTTGATAAACCATTATTAATCGTGAATCTGGCCATCCATTCCTGATAGCTGCAATCACAGATCTGACTTCGTTTGGATGATGACCATAATCATCCACCAACATGAATTGGCCTTGATCAATAGAAAACGTTCCATGATGCTGGAATCTCCGCGAAACACCCCCAAATGACTCAATGCCACTAATAATCTTTTCTATTGCAATACCCTCCTCAGAGGCTACCGCGAAGGAGGCAAGAGCATTTTGAACATTCTCAGCTCCAGGCATATTGAGCTGCAAAAAGACGGCTTCCTCAGGATCGTTTTTCTTTCTAACAGTGAAAGTTGAGACAAAACCGCTCTGTTTATAATCCGTTGCTCTATAGTCAGCTTCTTGATCAAAACCATAGGTAATAATAGGACGATTAACCCGAGACAAAATGACTTTGGTAATCGGGTCATCAATACACGCTACCAACAATCCGTAGAACGGTAAATTATGAATGAATTTTATAAAAGCCTGCTGCAACTTTTTAAAACTTCCCTCATAGTTTACTAAGTGATCTCTATCAACATTAGTCAAAACAGTGAGCATTGGCTGGAGATGAAGAAAAGAGGCATCACTCTCATCTGCTTCAGCTATTAAATAACGGGATGCTCCTAATTTCGCGTTGCTAGCGGAGCTATTTAAAAGACCCCCAATTATGAAAGTCGGGTCAAATTGAGCTTCATAAAACACTGAGGCAATTAAGCTTGTGGTGGTGGTTTTCCCGTGAGTTCCAGCGACTGCAATGCCATATCGATATCTCATGAGCTCTGCTAACATCTCAGCGCGCTGAACTACTGGAATACGATTTTCAATCGCCGATGAGTATTCTGGATTATCTTTCGGAATGGCACTTGAGACTACCACAGCGTCCGCACCATCTACCTGGGAGGTTTTGTGGCCAATAAATATTTTAGCACCTAGTGCACTGAGTCTGTCCGTGATATCGGAAGATTGATTGTCAGAACCAGACACAAGATATCCCTGATTATGCAGAACCTCGGCAATTCCGCTCATGCCAGCTCCGCCGATCCCAACAAAATGGATCTTTTTTATTCGTCCCATATGGGTGGCTGTGTTGTAAACAGAATTAACCATTTCTCTCTGGCTCCTTCCCTGCTTCAATCTCGATTCGAAGTAAAATTGCAACCATCACCAAACAAACTACTAAACTGTTACCGCCGTAACTGATAAAAGGCAGCGTTATTCCTTTAGTAGGCAGAACTCCTAAATTTACTCCGAGGTTTACAACGGATTGCACTCCCAAAAGAATCGAAATTCCATATGCAAGGCTAGAATGAAAATTCATTCCTTTTCTCCTCGCAGAATTTCCTATTGATAGTCCTCGAATCACTAGAACCAAGAATAGTAAAACAACGCTAGCGGCACCTACAAAACCTAGCTCTTCGCCAATGATTGAGAAAATAAAATCAGTATGTGCCTCGGGCAAAAAAAACAGTTTCTGTATGCTGTTTCCCAGTCCTAAACCGAGCCACTCGCCTCTTCCAAAAGCTATAAGTGCTTGAGTTAGTTGATATCCGCTTCCAAACGGATCATGCCAAGGGTCAAAAAAGGAAATAATCCTTTCAAACCTATAAGGTTGTGCCAAAGAAAATATGATGATGAAAATGAAGATAAGAAATCCAAATGGTACCAGGAACCTTGAGGAGACTCCTGAAAGATACAAAACCGCCACGCTGGCAAAAATCAAGACGATAGAGGCGCCAAAATCAGGCTGTTGCATAAGAAGCAAAACTATTAGGCTAAGAAAAAAAATGGGGGCAAGAAAAGTTTTGTACTTAGTTAATGACTCATCTTTTTTACTAGCTAAGCTCTTAGCCAGATAAACCAAGAAAAACAATTTGACAAATTCAGATCCTTGCAAGTTGATAGGTCCGATTTGAATCCAACGAGTAGAACCGTTGACCTCTTTTCCAATTCCTGGCACGAGGACCGCGCTCAAAAGCAATAGAGAGATAATTAAAAAAAGCCAACTCATTTTCTCCCAAAAGATTATTGGTAATCCGAGGACAAAAACGAAGGAAAGAAGTCCCAAGAAAATATAAATATGGTGAGTAGCAACTAAATGAAATGGATTACCGTAATCTCTCACTCCTATTTCCATAGATGCAGACCCCACCATGATTGATCCAAAGACTAATAGGGCGAGAGTAATAGCGGACAAAACAGGGTCAATCGGGCTCTTTATATGTTCCGGATAAAATTCTCTTCGCTTTTTTAACCCAGCCTTCATGAAAGAACCTCTAAGACTGCCTTCTTAAAAATCCGTCCTCTCTCTTCAAAGTTTTCATACTGATCCGTGCTAGCGCACCCAGGCGCTAGTAGAACTAGATCTCCTGCCTTTGAATTTTTGTAGCATTCAAACACCGCATCTTGGAGATTCTTAAAGCTTTTTGGAGAGCAGCACGACAGTTCACTTTTTAGCTGTTGAGGATTTTTACCAATAATGCAAACAGACTCAACAGATGGCCTTATCCTCTCGGCTAGAGAAGAAAAACTCACCCCTTTAGTCTCTCCTCCTAAAATCAGATGTATGCGATGGTTTTCCGCGTGGCCTTCTAAAGACGCTAAGAGTGCTCCTTGATTTGTCGCTTTTGAATCATTAACGAAAAGAACTCCGTTCTCATCTGCTACCAGTTCACCACGATGAGGCAAACCTCGAAAATCTTTGATCGTGTCTAAAACAGATGGGAGATCAACATCTAGAAGCCAAGCTATAGCTATAGTTGCGAGAGCGTTTTCTAGATTATGACTTCCCTTTATCTTCAATTCACTTTCTTTGAGCAAGACTTCGGAGCCGTGGACTAAAAACGTTTCATTATTTCTCGTGACCGTGCCAAAGTTTCCGAGACCCTTCGTTTGTCCGAGGCCAAAGGTAGCTATTTCCTTAAAACTTCCTTCTATCTTTTCTAACAAAGCTCGATTAATTACCGCTTTCTTGCAATTATCATAAATTGACAATTTAGTTGAAAAGTAGGATTCCAAATCATCATAACGATCCATATGATCGGGAGAGAGATTTAGAACTACAGCTATCTCAGGGCTTACCTCATATAGATTCTCAAGTTGAAAACTCGACAACTCTAATACCGCGAGAGCTGGATTTGAATTTAGGTGGTCTAGAACAGGCTCACCGATATTACCCGCTAAAAGTATGTCTCTATAATGATTAGCCAGAGCGAGAGAAACTAATTCAGAGACCGTTGATTTTCCATTTGTTCCAGTAATAGCCACCACTGGGCACTGAGCGCTATCAAAAAAAATCTTGATATCGCTTAATATTCGGGCCCCATTTTTTACCGCCTGAGCGATACACGTTTTTAGCTTGGGAACACCAGGACTAAGATATATCTCCGAGACATCTAGAAGGCTATGGTCGCTAAATGAGGTAACCTTTACCCCTTTTTTTATCTCGTTTAATTGAGAGATTTGCTCTTCGGTCAGCTTGTCCTCAAGAACTTCGAATTCAAGATTTTGAGAGGTTAAATACTTCGCATAGCTTAAACCGGTCTTTCCCAGGCCTGCGATTACCCTTCGCGCTTCAGACATTCTCTCTCGCCTCCAAAGCACCACGAATGCTATCCAAATCTTGATAAGGAATCTTATCAAGCCCAACCTCTTGAAACATTTCTCGACCTTTCCCCGCAACCAGTATGACGTCTTCGTTTTTGGCGGCCTTAATAGCTTCTTTAATAGCCTTAGCTCTATCCAGTTCGCAAACGTGTGATCCAGAGATCCCCTCTCTGATATCACGAATGATATTTTCAGGGACTTCACCTCGAGGATTATCATTAGTCAAAATGATCACGTCTGATAATTCGCTGGCTATTTTTCCCATTAGGTTGCGTTTTGAGGGATCTCGATCTCCACCGCAGCCAAATACACAGATTAATTTCCTTTCTCCAAAATGCTCGCGAATACTTCGGAGGGCTTTCCCTAGGCCGTCTGGTGTATGGGCATAGTCAAGAAATACTGTTGGCTGATCTTCCTCCGAGACCAACTCCATTCTCCCAGGAACACAGGATAGATGGCCTATTGAATTGGAGATTTCTTCACCACTCCAACCCATAGAATTCAGAGTAGCTAAGGTTGCCAAAATATTTTCTACGTTGAAGATTCCAAATAAAGGTAAATCGACCGAAAAATTAGAGCCAGAACAAGAAATGCTTAAAGAAATTCCTTCTCTGTTAAAGTTTGAGGAGATCAAGCGGATATCTGCTGAATCGCTAAAACCAAAGGTTTTCACGTCGACATCAGGAGACAAAAGTCGCTCAAGATTCACCGCATATTCGTCATCTTTATTAATAACCGCTTTTGTTAAAGAACGGAAGGTAAATAACTTTGCTTTTGCCTTTTTATAAGCATCCATCGTCTCATGGTAGTCAAGATGATCCTGAGTGATGTTGGTGAAAACAGCAATGTCAACATCAACCCCGGACAGGCGGCCCTGATGAAGACCATGCGAGGAAGCCTCCAGGAAAACATATTGGCATCCTTTATCATAAAGAGTTCTTAGAATACCCTGCAATCTAACTGCATCAGGAGTCGTCGAGTCAGCGGGAATCAGTTTTTCTGGCTCTCCATAACCCAATGATCCAATAATCCCTGAGCTCAAACCTTTCCTTTTCAAAACTTGAGCGAGAAAATGAGTCACAGAAGTTTTTCCATTTGTCCCAGTCAGCGCGATTATTTGCATTTTTTTGGAGGGGAACCCGAAAAAACGAGACGCATATTTTCCTAGATCTTGTCTTAGATTCGGTAAGCAAAAGATTGGTAAATCCTTCTTATCGTTTTTTCCCACTGGTTTATCGGTTATCACCGCGACGGCTCCGTTACTAATTGCATCGCTAATAAAATCATTACCCTCGTGTTTTTGGCCTGTCAGGCTTACGAAGAGTTCGCCTTTTTTTATTTCCCTACTATCTGCAGAAATTCCCCTCAAGAGAATGTCGGGCAGATCTTTACCAGAAATGAGTTCACTTAATAATATTTCCATCAAACTGAACCCTTTCCTGCGGGCGGGATGTTCAGAATTCTCAAAGCTCCGGTCATGACCCTCGAGAAAACAGGGGCGGCAATAGTACCGCCACCGCCCCGTGAGGTTTGCGGATCATTTATAAGCACGACAGCAACTAATTTCGGATCACTGGCCGGAGCTAATCCGGCAAAAAAGGCAAGATGATTTTTGTCCGTGTAGCCATCTGAGCCTACCTTTCTGGCGGTTCCCGTCTTCCCTGCGACTTGATAACCATCTACTTTGGCTTTTTTTCCGGTACCGTCTATAACTACTAAAGACAGCATTTTTTTTAACTGGGTAGCAACGGCTCTCGAAAAAACCCGCGTGGATTCTGAAGCTCCGCCCCTTAAGAGAGTCAAATCTCTTTTTAAACCATCGTTTGCTATTGTCATGTAGGCACTTGCAAGATGGGTAGGAGTAAGAGTTAGGCCGTAACCATAAGCAAAGGTCACTCGGTCGATCTCTCTCCAACGGCGAAAGTACGGCAGAGAACCTGTTCCCTCGCCAGGAAACCCAATCGAAAGAGTCTTTCCAATGCCCATCCGATCGAAGAGTGCCCGGACCTCGTGCGCATCTAAATCTAGGGCAAGCTTGGAGATTCCAACTTGGCTAGAGTGAGCTATCACCTGATCCAGATGCAACAATCCTCGATTAGAGGGATCTCGAACTGTCAAGTTACCTATTTTCAGCGAGCCAGGAGCGGTATCGATGGAAGATTCAGCAGAGTATTTTCCAGTTTCTAAGGCTGCCGCGACGGTCAATGGTTTAACGGTAGAACCAGGCTCGTACACATCTGTGAGCGCTCTGTTCCTGAGTGCCCTCGGATCTAAAACTCGATGATTACGATAATTTGGGTTATACGAGGGTTGGTTAACCATTGCTAGGATTTCTCCGGTTTCGACATCTAAAAGAATGACAGAACCAGATTGCGCTTCAAAAGAGGAGACAGCCGACTTTAATTCTTTGTAGGCTAAATATTGCAGACGCAGATCTAAAGAAACTGTGAGATTTTTACCAGGTTCAGCCAAAACAAGATTCTGTTCGTCTTTCACTACCTCCTGATGGGCATTTCTCAAAAATTTTTTTTGACCGGGAGTGCCAGTTAATAATTTGTCATGAGCGAGTTCTAAACCCTCTATGCCTTTATCATCTGTATTCACTATCCCTACCACGTGAGCAGCTACTTCTCCTGCTGGGTAGAATCTTTTAAAAGTGCGGTCTGCCTGCAGCCCCTTCAATCCTGAATTCAAAAGTCTTCGAGCATCTGAGGGTGGAACGTCTCTTCTTAGATAGTAACCTTTACCCTTTGCGTGTTCTCGAAGTTTTTCTCGAAGCACTTGAGGCGTCACTCCTAAATAATCCGCTAAGGGAGAGAGGTCTTGATCGGATGAAGGCAATTCGGCTGGGTTAAGCCTCAAAGCAAAAGCTGGAGTACTCACGGCCAATGGCTTGCCAGAACGATCTTGTATCATTCCTCGATTCACCTTTATAACCGAGGTGCCGATAGCTCTTTTTTCACCTTCTCGCTGCAGGAATTCTTTCTGCTCAAGATTCAAAAAGAGAAGTCTAGCTAAGATCAATAGCCCTGAAATAAAGACAGCTATCACTACGATGTAAACTCTAAAAAAACTCATTTTAAGACCACGAGTTCATCAGTCCGAGGAATACGCATATTTAACTGTTTTTTTGCAAGATCCGTAATTCTTGAATAATCTGCAAACGCTCCTCTCTCTAAAATCAACTTCTGATATTCAAAATCTAAATCGTCTCTCTTTTTTTGAACCATGTGCAGATTTCGATATAACTCTCTTGTTTGATGAGAAGAAAAAGAAACGAAAAAAGCCGAAACTCCTAACGCTAGGACTAGCGCAGCGATGCTCATTTGGCGAGGAGAAATAGCCCATAGCAAGAGGGCCGCACTGGTTTTCATCATGGCATTTTCTCCGCCACCCTCATTGTGGCACTTCGTGATCTTCGGTTTTTAAAAATTTCTTCTGCAGATGCCTTTAGAGGTTTTCCTAGAACTCGTATAGTTCTTTTGATATCGGTATCTTTTATCGGAAATTTTCTTGGCAAATAGTCCCCCTGGGCTTTACTTTTAAAAAAATTTTTGACGATTCTGTCTTCTATAGAATGGAAACTTATTATTACCAGCCGGCCTCCTGAGTTCATCAAACCAATTATTTGTTGCAAGCACTGCGTCAATTCGTCTAACTCTCGATTTATATGAATTCGAATCGCTTGAAACACTCTAGTCGCAGGATGTTTGTTCTTCTCTAAAGTTGGTATGGCTTTTTTTACAACTTCTGCAAGATCACCTGTGGAATCGAGCTCATATTTATCTCTTTCGGTTACTAACGCCCTCGCTATTCTTCGAAAATATCTCTCTTCGCCATAGTTTTTCAGAACCTCCTCGATTTCTTTTTGCGATGCTTTCTGCAACCAGTCCGCCGCTGTTTTGCCAGCAGTTCTATCCAGTCTCATGTCTAAGGGACCATCTAATCGGAAAGAAAATCCTCTTTCAGCATTATCCAGTTGGGGAGAAGAAACACCTAGATCTAGCAAAACCCCATCAAGTCCAGTTAAGTTGTGCTTCTCTACAATTTTTTTTATCTTTGAGAACGCGCTGTGCTCGACAATGACACGTGAATCATTAGCGAATGTTTTTTTTGCATGACGAACTGCATCCAAATCAGAATCCAAGGTCAATAAAACACCTTCGGGGCCTAAAGCAGAGAGAATTGCCCTACTGTGGCCTCCTCTACCATAAGTGCAATCTGCATATTTACCATTTTCACGAACAAACAAAGCTTTGATAGCCTCATCGAGCATAACACTGTAATGATTGTCATGACCTGACAATTAGTTCTCCTTATAAAGACAGTCCCGCCAACTCCTCAGGTATTCCGAGGCTTTGGCCCTCTTCAACCCAAATATCGCGTTTATTGTTCCAAGCACTTTCATCCCAAAGCTCCATTTTTTTTCCTTGGCCTATGAGGATTCCCTTTTTTTCAAGGTTCGCATAGGTTCTGAGAGGTGGCGATAACAAAACTCGACCGTTCGCATCCATTTGGACATCGGTTGCGTGACCTATCAACAATCTCTGGACCCGACGGGTTACCGCATTAAAACTTGGCAATTCTTCTACTCTCCTTTGGATATCATCCCAATCAGGTCGAGGGTATATAAGGAGGCACTTCTCTTCGGTGTCTATTGTGACTACCATCTCTCCGCTACAATGATTAGCGAGGAACTCACGGAATCTAGAGGGCACACCAAAACGCCCCTTAACATCGATGTTGATATTATTCACCCCTCTAAACATCTAAAAACTCCGAACTCTCGAACTTCATCCTCGCTCTCAAACCCAATCTCGGTAAGAATTTCAATTACAACCCTATTAACCCACATTATGCCACTTTTTCCCACTTTATTTCACCATGAACTTAAAAAATAGAGGCAAACAAGTAGCCAAACAGTTATCTGAGCAAAACGACGAAAAAATATAGAGAAGAACTCGGCAAACCACTGATTTATCGAGTTTTTTACTGAGAACGAGAGATGCGTGCGGTGTTACCTTGTCATTGATAGTACAAATCACCCAGCGTCTGAGCGGTGGCAAAGAAATGTGGGAGCTGGCCTATAAGCCGGGTTCTGTCGAGGACAATCATTCATCTACGATATTTGTCACCAAATACCTTTAGCGACCTACCCAAATCCCTCTGCGGGTAACAGAATATGGATTTCTATTTGGTCTTGCTCCGAGTGGGGTTTACATTGCCACAAACGTTACCGTTCGTGCGGTGCGCTCTTACCGCACCATTTCACCCTTACCTAAAACGGCGGTATATTTTCTGTTGCACTTTCCGTAGGCTTGCGCCTCCCAGGCGTTACCTGGCACTCAACCCTATGGAGCCCGGACTTTCCTCTTCCTTCAAGAAGCGATTGTCTAGCCAACTCCCAAGGGGAGGTTATCAGCTTTTTCCTTTAACTCTCAAGGTCAAGTAGATCTTTTAACTTCATGGCTCTCTGGTAAAGCTGTCTTCTAGGCGAAGAAAAAAACTTTGAAGCAATAGAGGCGGCGCGCGAGGGCGACATTTCCGCAAGAAGTATGTTCAAGAGCAAATCATCATTTTTCGATTTCTTGGCCTCAAATCCTCTCACGACAATTACAAACTCCCCTTTGCTCGGGATTTGAGCAGAAGAGAACATTTTTTGAATTTCTTCAATTCGAGAAAAAACAACCTGCTCGAATTTTTTTGTCAGCTCTCGACATATAACTACATCCCTTCCGGGCATCAACTCAACCATAGCCGCTATTGTGTTGACAATTCTATGGGGGGTCTCGAAGAAAACCTGTGTAAAGGGTTCCTCAGAAAGTTTTCTTAAAAATACCATCCTATCATTGGCTTTTGCAGGCGCAAATCCGCAGAACGAAAATTGGTTTGTTGGCAATCCAGCAACGCTTAGAGCAGCGATTACAGAACAAGGCCCTGGTATAGGACTGACAACAATCTTTTCCGCTCGGCATTCGCGCACGAGAGCATAACCAGGGTCGGAAATAAGGGGTGTGCCAGCGTCTGAAACTAATGCTATCGTTTTTCCTGACTTAAGAAGGCCGATCATTTTTTCAAGAAGGTCTTTCTCATTGTGATCATGCATCGCTATCATTGGCTTTTCTATAGACCATCGAGCTAGCAGGACTAGAGTTTTTCGCTTATCTTCCGCGGCAATTAAATCGACCGTTTGTAAAATATTCCTGGCACGAAAGCTTAAATCGTCTAGATTGCCAATGGGGGTAGAGACAACGAAAAGGGTCATTGAACGAGCTTCCCGAGCTTTTGGCTCTTAAAAAAATAATGCTTATTATGTACACTGTTTGTTTGCGATTCATATTACTCTATATGACAAATTATTCACTTACCGCGCTATCATTTTGTTTGCTGATTATGGTTGGTTGCGCAACGGTTCCTCCAAACGAGGAAAGCTCGCTTATAGAAACAAGTTATCTGGAGCAAACCGAGGCTCATGAGGAGCAACAGTCGAAATCAAAAGACCTTGATTCAGATGAAAGAAAAATCGAAGCGGCAATACTAGCAAGCGCTGAAAAGGATTTTAAAACTGTAACAAGGATCCTTTCGTCTATAAAAGACTCTGAAAAAAATAGTTACATCAAATCAAATTTATTAATAATTGAAGCTGAGAGGGCAATTCATCTTAATAGACCAAAGCTCGCGCTCAGAATTTTAGAAAACTTATCACGAGAAGATAAATTAACCTCTAGTTATCGACTAAGGATTTCAAATCTAAAAGCGGAGATTTACAATATAGAAAAAGATTTTTCGGCTCATGCGAAAGAGTTGATTTCGATTTCTCAAATTCTTGAGGAATCGAAGAAAAAGTCAAACCGGGAACAGATCTTTAGCTCGCTTATGAGGCTAAGCAAAAGAAAATTGGAGAATCTTCTTAAGCGAGAATTGTCCTTTGAGGAGAGGGGATGGATTCTATTAGCATTAGTCGTTAGGGCAAACGACGGAAATTTAGAAAAGCAATTTCTTGCTTTTGAAGAATGGAAAAAAAATTGGACCGGTCATCCCGCTCAAAAGAATTCTCCTGATCGCCTAACCGTTTTGCCTCAAATGATCGAACGATCCGCAGAGACCGTTGCGCTCATCCTGCCGCTTTCAGGGCGGTATTCAAATTTCGGTGCAGCTGTACGTGATGGATTTATCGCTGCACATTACCAGTCAGAAGAAAAGAAAAAGGTCGCGGTTTATGACTCCAATTCAGCCGACATCATAGAACTCATAGAACAAGCCTACAGAGACGACGCAGAGATAATCGTTGGACCTCTTGACAGGCAGAAGGTTACCACTCTCGCGAATTATAGACTTCCCGTAAAGACACTTGCTTTAAACAGAGCAGAAAGCTACAGCGAACAAACAAATCTCTTTCAATTTGGTCTGGCTCCTGAAGACGAATCAGAGCAAGTCGCCAGAAAAGCATTCCAAGTTGGATATAGAAGGGCTTTAATCATCGCTCCTGAGACCGAATGGGGTGAAAGGAACCATAAGGCTTTTACAAAAACATTTTATGAGCTTGGAGGAGAGACTTTAGAAACTGCAAGGTTCAGTAGCCAAAAAGATTACTCGAACGTTATTAGAGAACTTTTTAAAATTGAGTCCAGCGAGAACAGGGCATCGAAACTCTCAAGAATTATTGGAAAAAAACTAGAATTCAAGGCGCGAAGAAGAAAGGATGTAGATTTCATATTTCTCTTAGCAAGCAACAGCCAAGCAAGAGGCATAAAGCCTGCGATATCTTTTTTTTATGGTGAAGATTTGCCTGTTTTAGCTACTTCCCATATAAATCGTAACTCTGAAGACAAACTTAACAATATAGATTTGAATGGAATTTACTTTTGCGAGATGCCCTGGAATTTAGAAAACCTAAATAAGGTGCAAGCAGACATAATTAACACGTTGGAAGAGGAATCTAGAGAGTTCGCTCCTTTCTTTGCCCTCGGCGCTGACGCTCACAAGATCGTCCAACTATTGGAAAAAATAGAGAAATTCCCTGATGATCCCGTTTTTGGATCCACCGGTCTTCTTCAGATGAATGCTAATAACAGAATCAAAAGAACCCTAGAATGGGCGAAGTTTGAAGATGCTAGCATAAAATTAAAAGAACCGACAACAACTCTACAGTGACCGGCAAAAGCGCGCATTCCCATTCGAACACCTCAATCGACTTATCGCCGATCACTAACAGTGAATTATTAATATAACGGTATGATAATGAAGACAGCATACTTTTTTTTCCTACTTTTCATATCAAACTTCTTAATCTCGTGCGCATCTAATAAATCTGTTGACGACGATCGGAACGAAAACCTCTCACTCAAGAAGATCATAAATTCTTATCCGGGTGATTTATCGAAAGCAAATATTAATATTTCAAGCTTTAATGGCGACCTACTGATTACTGGTCAAGTTCCGAGTCAAGAACTAGTGAACCTAGCAACTGATCAGGCAAATAAACTCCGGAATGTCAGAGAAGTTTTCAATTACCTTCAGGTGATGGGTGAAACATCTTTTCTTTCAAAAGCTAGCGACCTCCTTATAACAAATAAGGTCAAATCTAAACTCCAAGATTTAAAGTTTTTTCAAATCGATAAAGTACATATCGTTACCGAAGACGGAATGGTCTATCTTATGGGAACGCTTAACCGGGAAGAGCTTAAAACGATAATGGGAATCATAGAAGGAACAAAGGGAGTTCAAAAGGTGATTTCTCTTGCTAGGTTAGAGAATTAGATAGGACCTACTTGACCAATTTTAACTTAGGCTTAAACGCACCCCCTCCGTCCGGCTCAGTGGGATGTGGCTCAGGGTGCTCCGAGAACCACATGCCCTTTCCATTTTCCTTCGCAAAAATTCCTATGACTGCATCAACTGGCGAGAAAATTTCTCGGGCCACACCTGAGAATCTCCCGCTAAATCCTAGCCCTTCTCCGCTAGCATAAAAGTCTCTGACTGCAGAGGGACTAATATTTAGAACGATTTTTCCGTCTTTGATATGCTCCCTAGGCACTTCCACTTTAGGCTCTTCAGCATTTATGACCAAGTAAGGAGTAAAGCCGTTATCCTGAATCCATTCCTTCATTGCTTTGACGAGATACGGGACTGACGAATTCATAATATCTTTTTCCGAACTTTTTACGAAAGAACCCTAGCCCTAATCCCTGATATCGTACTCTATCTCACTCAGCGATGCCCTAAAAGCGTCTCTATCAAAAATTCTTTCCATGTATTCGTGAATTGGCTTCGCTTGTTTTGGCGGTAATTCGATGCCAAGTAACGGCAAACGCCAGAGTATTGGTGCTACGCAACAATCTACCAATGTGAACTCCTCATTCATAAAAAAGGGCTTTTCGGAAAATATTGGCGCAATAGCGAGGAGGCTTTCTCTCAAATCACGTCGGGCTTTTTCAATTACTGTTTCTTTTGACCGACCAGCAACTATCGTATCAACAAAACCACACCAATCCCTCTGAATCCTATAAACGTAGAGCCTGCTCTGCGCTCTTGCTACAGGGTAAACAGGCAGAAGAGGCGGATGTGGAAATCTTTCATCAAGATATTCCATGATTACCTGAGACTCGTACAATACAAGATCCCTATCTACTAGAGTGGGGAGGGAATTATACGGATTGAGTGAGGCAATATCTTCGGGTATGTTTCCGGGTTCAATATCTATTATCTCGACCGCGACGCCTTTTTCCGCTAGAACCAGTCTGACTCTTTGGCTGTAGTGGTCATTTCCATCCGAGTAAAAGACCATAGATGAATGCTTTGCAACAACCCCCATAAGACTACCTCCCTTTAGACAAAACGCTTAAGACTTAGAAGACTTTGTCAGTGAATTTCTTTTGTGTACTCTCGTCCCAGAAGCCAAGCAAATATATAGAAAAAAGCGAGGAACAAGAGCACGTATACTCCTATTCTTTCCCTTTCTAACCTACTAGGATCACCAGAGTAATACAAAAAATTTGTTAAATCATAAATTAGGCTATCGTATCCTTCTGGAGTAAGCTCGCCTGAATTTTCTACAAGCTCAAGTGGGCTGAACCCCCTGTTTACCAACTCATCTCCACACTTGTTTTCCAATAAGGGATACCCAGTAATAGGCTCCCTCATCTCGCCCCCATTTTCTGCAATTTTCGGAATATCCTTACAAACTTTCTTTTGAATTCCTTGCAGATGAACAAGAGGATGGGGCATCCCTACATTTTCGTAGAGAAGATTGTTAACGCCGAAGGGGCGGGTCGAGTCCTCATAAAAAACTCTCATATATGTATAAAAATATTCGGGACCACCTTTTAGCTTGGTATAAAGTGTCAAGTCCGGGGGGACATTTCCGAACCACTGCTTCGCATCGGAAACAGACATCGCATTGCTCATATGCGAACCAAGTTTTTTAGATGGATCGAAAACAAGGTTCGACATCATCGCTTCTTCCGGGATATCAAGATCTTCTGCCACTCTTTGAAACCTCTGGTACTTCATTTGATGACACCCCATGCAATAATTCACGTAAGTCCTTGCTCCTCGCTGAAGAGACTCTTTATCTGTTAGATCAGGGCGGACCTCATCCAAGGGATAAGAAGATTTTGCCCCGTACAAATATGGAGAGAACAGCAAAAAAAAGACAACTAATCCCTTCATTGAATAGGAATCCTTTCGGGAACAGGTTTGGTTTGCTCAGCAGAGGTGTACCAGGGCATAAGCAAGAAATAGGCAAAATAAATTGCCGTACATATCTGAGCCAGAAATGTTTTGAACGGCGTTGGATGTTGAACCCCTAAATATCCCAACACGAAAAAAGCGACCACAAAAACCGCCAAAAAAGATTTACTAGCCATTCCTTTGTAGCGGATCGATTTAACTTTCGATCGGTCTAGCCAGGGGAGAACAGCAGGCAGGACTATAGCTCCTCCCATAACAACTAAGCCCCAAAACTTCGCATCTAAACCTAAAAACGGGAAAGTTGCTGCACGCAGCATCGAGTAGAACGGCGTGTAGTACCAGACTGGCGCTATCAGATCCGGAGTCTTTAATGGATTTGCCATTTCGTAGTTAGGAGCCTCGATTAGGTATCCTCCTCCATCAGGGAAAAAAAACATTACAATCGCAAAGAAAAAACAAAAAGCTACTATCGCGGGCAGATCGTGTCCTAGCGTGAGGTACGGGTGGAACGGTATCCCGTCTAAAGGCCTCCCTTTCTCATCTAGATTTTTTTTGATATCTATCCCATCAGGATTATTAGATCCAACTTCATGAAGGGCTACAATGTGAAGGAAGACCAAGACCAATAGTAACATTGGAACTAGTACCACATGTAGCGCAAAAAACCGATTTAGGGTTATTCCAGAGATATTAAAATCTCCTCTTACCCAGGTTGCGAGGCTATCGCCCAATACGGGCACGGCTCCGGCTAGTGAAACAATAACTTGCCCCGCCCAGAACGACATATTCCCCCAGGGCAGCAAGTACCCTAAGAACCCCTCAGCCATCAAAGCCACGAATATAAGCATTCCTAGTATCCAAATTAGCTCTCGGGGTTTCTGATACGAGCCGTACATCAGGCCTCGAAACATATGCAGATAAACGACTAAGAAAAAGGCTGACGCGCCGGTTGAATGCATGTACCGAAGCATCCAACCAAAATTGACATCTCTCATAATGTATTCAATCGACGCAAAAGCACCCTCAGCAGTTGGAATGTAACTCATGGTCAGCCAAATTCCGGTTAACAACTGGTTCACGAGCACAACTGTCGCTAGAACGCCCATTAAATACCAGAAGTTTGTATTTTTTGGTGCGTAGTATTTTGACATATGTTTCTCATACGTCTCCGTCACGGGTAGACGCGCGTCTATCCAATTCATCATGTTCTTAACAGAGTGTTGTAGTCCTGACATTACGCGTTTTCCTTGTTGTCTTGACCTATTACTAATATCGACTCATTCTCGTAGTAGTGCGGAGGAACCTCAAGGTTAGAGGGTGCGGGGACGCCGGCGTAAACTCTGCCAGCCATGTCAAACTTTGAGCCGTGACACGGACAGAAGAAGCCTCCAATCCAATCTTGATCGAATTGCTCAGGTTGAATTTTAGGCCTGAATTTTGGCGCACAAGACAGATGAGTGCACAAACCCACTAAAACCAGTATTTCCGGTTTGATTGATCTGGTCCCGTTTTTCGCGTACGCCGGTTGCTGAACTCTTTCAGAGTCCGGATCAGCTAGCCTATCGTTCTTCGAATTCAAACGTTTAAGCAAATCTTGCGAACGTTTGATTACAAAAATGGGTTTGTCTCGCCACGCTGGGATAGGACCCAACATTTCTCCCTCAACAAGCTTGCTTATGTCTATTTTAACCGGAGCGCCGGCCGCTAGAGCTTTGGCTCCAGGCTGCCAAGATCCCACAAAGGGCGTGGCAAGACCTGCCATGCCGGCTGTGCCTACAACCGCAGTTGCTCCTAAAAGAAAATTCCTTCTACCGCCATCTATGTTCTTATCTTCCAAATCAGATCAATCCTTCCATCATTCTCGAGAAAAAAGCCAAAAGATACTAACACACTGGGACAGAGAAAAATAAAAAACGGCGGAGCTAACGTTCTTTTTTATCAGCGTAAAATGTTTGTCTAATATATTTTTTTATCGTTTAGAGAATTGAGGCTTTTTTCTCGCCTTCCTTAAGCCGACTTTCTTTCTCTCTACAGAGCGGGCATCTCTCGTGACGAACCCAGCCCCTCTTAATACCGGACGAAGAGTCTCATCATATTGAATTAGTGCTCTGGTTATTCCATGCCTAATCGCGCCAGCCTGTCCGAACCCGCCCCCTCCCGTGACAGAGACATTGAAGTCAAATTTTGAGGATGCGTCGACGACTTCCAATGGTTGCCTTACTATCATCCTAGCAGTTTCGCGACCAAAATATTCGTCTAGCTCTTTTTTGTTAACCTTAATTTTTCCGGTTCCTGGGACCATAAAGACCCTAGCTTTTGCAGATTTTCTGCGTCCTGTCCCATAATTTTGATTCATAATTTTGCTTCTTCGATTTAAAGTTCTAGAGCCGTTGGCTGTTGCGCGCTATGAGGGTGAGAACCCCCTGCATATACTTTAAGCTTTAATAACATTGCTCGACCTAACCTGTTCTTTGGCATCATGCCCTTAACCGCGTTTTCAAGAATTTTCTCTGGCGACTTTTTTCTCATTTTTCCGAGGGCTATAGACTTTATCCCGCCAGGAAAACCAGTGTGGTGGTAATAAAGCTTGTCGGTTTCTTTTTTTCCAGTAACGTGAATCTTGTCCGCGTTTACGACAACTATATAGTCCCCGGTATCCACGTGAGGAGTGAACTCTGGCTTGTGCTTGCCTCTCAACCTGTTAGCAATTTGGGTGCTAAGACGCCCCAGGGTCTTGCCGCCTGCATCTACGACATACCAATTATGCGAGACGCTCTCTTTGTTGACACTCTGCGTTTTCATAGTTGTCTTCCGAGGATCCTTGTGCCCGTTCACCACAATCCGGGTGGCATCACTTAAGTGGGGCCCAATTCTACCTAACGCTACCTATCTATGCAACTGGCGAGACCTAGTGCGAAAACCCAAAAACATTAAGGGCTTGTTCAAATCTGTTTTTTAGATCAAACACTAATTTTTTAGGTATTCAACAGATTGCATTTCCGTTAAACGACTGACGGTCCTGCGGAACTCAAAACTCAGAGTTTCTCCCAAATAGAGCGAATCTGCTTCGGCCTCGGCAGAAATAATAAGCTTTACATTGTTATCATAAAATTCATCCACCAGACTTATGAATCTTCTTGCTTGATCTTCACTATCCGAACCAAGAAGAGGAACATTACTCACTATTATTGTTTGATATTTCTTTCCTAGTTTGACGTAATCACTCGAACTCCTTGGTCCCCCACACAACTCGGAAAAATCAAACCAAGCGATATCTACACTAGATTTATTTGGAACAATTTCCCGCCCATCTATTACTAATTTAGATCGGTCAGTTTTTTTTCCATTACAAATATTTCGAAATAAGAGCTCTAATGCTTTCTCACTGCTCTCGCCCAAAGGACAATGATAGATTCCTGCACTTTTAAGGTCTCTAAATCGATAATCTAAGCCAGCGCCTAGTTCATGAACATTAGTATTTTTCTCTATCAAAGCTATAGCGGGAAGAAACTTACCTCGCTGCAAACCGTTCTCGTAAAGTCGATGCGGAGGCACATTAGAAGTAGCAACAAAGGTCATTCCGATGTTAAACATCTCCTCCAATAACCCATCAAGCAACATAGCATCTCCAATATCCGAGACATAAAATTCATCGAAACAAAGAACGGAGGCTTCTTTTTGAAACTTCTCTGCAACTAATTTCAAAGGATTGGGTCTTCCCTGAAATTCTGAAAGACTCAAATGAACTGCGATCATGAAACGGTGGAAATGCAGACGAGTTTTTCTTTTTATGGGCAAAGACTCAAAGAACAAATCCATCAAAAAAGTTTTGCCTCTGCCAACACTTCCCCATAAGTAGATCCCTTTTGGAGGGGGTTTTTCCCTTTTTTTTTTAAAAATCTTTGTTAGCAGATTCTTTTCTTCCCTATCATCACGCGAAAGCGACTCAAAGAGAGATTGCAAAAGCATAACGGCTTTTAACTGCTCAGCATCAGGGCTCATAACTCCTTCTTGGAGATTTTTTTGATAAGTTTCTAGAGGCCCCATCAAAGGTATTAGTCCTCTGATCTGAGAGATGCTGACTTGGAATGCGAGAAGAGCCCCTCTTCCAGAGCAATTATCGATGCGGCTTCATTTAGGCTCCGGGAACCCTCTTTGGAACATTCAATAACTGATGTACGAGTTTGGAAATCATAAACTCCAAGAGGAGATGAGAATCTTGCAGTCCCATTTGTAGGCAGAACATGGCTTGGTCCAGCAGTGTAATCTCCCACTGCTTCTGTAGTCCTAGCCCCGACGAATACTGCTCCCGCGTTTTCCACGCCTTTCGCGAACTCAGATGCATTTAAGATCGAGAGCTGAAGATGTTCTGGTGACAACAAGTTCACTACCTTTAGCGCTTCATTCAAGTCTCGAACCTTAATTAAAGCTCCTCGGTCTCTGAGAGCTTGTTCAATTATCCCGCTTCTCTGCTCCCCTTTTATTTTTCTCTCGATAGTTCGCAGCACATTATCGAGCGCGCTCTGGCTAGTAGAGATAACGATCGCCTGCGCAAGCTCATCATGCTCAGCTTGAGCAAACATATCTTGAACGACCCATATTGGATCGACAGAATCATCAGCGACGATAACCACCTCAGACGGGCCTGCTATCATGTCAATCCCCACCCTGCCGAAAAGCTTCTCTTTGGCTTTCGCTACGTATATGTTTCCTGGACCCACTATCTTATCGACTTTTGGCACTAAGCCAGTGCCGAAAGCCATAGCCGCGATAGCTTGAGCACCCCCGATTGAGAAAACCCTATCGACTTTGCATAGATGAGCGGCGGCGAGCACTGTTTCGCTACAAACACCTTTTGGTGCAGGAACGCAACAAATTATTTCTTTTACACCTGCCACCCGAGCTGGGATTGCCGTCATCATGACCGTTGACGGATATGCTGCTTTCCCACCAGGCACATAAATTCCTACGCGTTCCATTCCTCGAACATATTGACCTAAAATATTTCCTTGATCATCCTGATAAGACCAGTCAGTGCCAGATCCCAATGCCTCTAGCTGTTTTTCATGGTAAAGAAATACTCGATCATGCGCGATCTGAAGTGCATTCTTAATCTTTTTATCTAGAGAGCGATAGGCTGTTTCAAGCGCTTTCTTTTCGAATAATAACGACTCAACTGACACCCCTGCGCGATCGTCATACAGGTTTGTATACTCCAAGAGTTTTTCGTCCCCATCCGTTTCAATATCAGCGATTATTTTGTTAACCGACGTTGAAATCTTTTCAGTGTTGTCTCGAGCAAGAACTCCTAAAGACGAGATTTCTTCATAGAAATTTTTTTTTTTCGAATCTAAAATATTGATCATAGCGAGGACTCAAGCTCATTTATCAGGTTTTTGATATCCTTAAACTTCGTCTTATACGATGATTCATTAACGATAAGCTTTGTGCTTATCTTAATTATCTCTTCGATAGGAACTAGACCGTTAGCTTTTAGCGTTTCTCCAGTTTCCACTATGTCCACTATTCTATGGGCCAACCCCATTACAGGAGCGAGTTCCATAGCGCCTAAAAGCCTAATAATATCGACTTGCTGACCTTTCAGCGCATAGTGACGCTTAGCAGTACTGGTGAACTTAGTGGCTATTTTGAGACGCCCAGAAAAGGCTGATTCATTTTCAAGGCCAGCAACCATTAGGCTACACTTACCAATTCCAAGGTCTAGAGGTTCATAAAAACCTTCGTCCTTTTGTTCGATCAGAACGTCTTTTCCTACCATTCCTATATCGGCAATCCCGTGCCGGACGTAAGTCACAACGTCGGAACCCCGCAACACTAAAATCGACACCTCGGCGCGAGAAGTTTCAAAAACTAATTTTCTTGATTTTATTGGATTTTTTTGCGGCGTTATCTCAATCCGCTCAAGCAACTTCAGTTCCTCTTTGAGAATCCGTCCCTTTGACAAAGCTATCAGCAATTTTGATTTCATCTTTTTTTTGGAGCCAATCTTCTGATTTGAGCACCAAGTCTTTGAAGCTTTTCCTCGACCTGCTCATATCCCCTATCGATGTGATAGATTCGATCAATAACCGTTTGTCCCTCAGCCACAAGGCCAGCTATTACCAAAGACACGGAGGCTCGTAAATCGTTTGCCATTACAGGCGCTCCGCGAAGGAAGGGCACTCCCATCGTAATTGCGCTTGTATTATTCGACTCCAGTTTAACTTTCGCTCCCATTCGGCTCATCTCATGCACGTGCATAAATCTATTTTCAAAAACGGTTTCTGTAATCCTACCTGAGCCCTCGGCTACACAATTCATTGCCATAATCTGCGCTTGAAGATCCGTCGGATAATCTGGATAAGGTGCGGTAGTAAGACTCACTGCCTTAGGTCTCTTACCATGCATATCTAGCTGAATAGAATCGGCTTTTATTGCTATCGAAGCGCCGGCTTCTCGCAACTTAGCAATGACGGCTTCTAAATGATCTGGATTGACGTTTTTGACCTTTACGTTCCCACCTGTTGCAGCCGCGGCTATCAAGTAAGTCCCAGCTTCTACCCTGTCAGGGATCACCGTATGAGTGCACCCTCCCATCGATTTCACCCCCACTATATCTATGATGTCTTTACCAGCGCCATTCACCCTAGCTCCCATTTTGTTCAAAAAATTTGCTAAATCCACAATTTCAGGTTCCCGAGCACAATTTTCTAATCTTGTGCTTCCATCTGCTAAACAAGCTGTCATCATTAAGTGCTCAGTTCCGCCGACAGTCTTAAAATCGAATATGACTCTCCCACCTTTTAGTCCATTGGGCGCAGATGCTCTTACATAACCGTCAGACATATCGATCTTCGCGCCTAAAGCCTCTAATCCCAGGAGATGCTGATCTACCGGGCGCGAGCCAATGGCGCACCCACCGGGCAAAGAAACTTCTGCCTGACCATAGTGAGCTAACAGCGGGCCTAACACATTGAACGAGGCGCGCATAGTTTTCACTAGATCGTACGGCGCCTTAAACCTTTTAATTGTATTGGCGTGAATCTCAATGTTCATTTTTTCATCGATGACAACCTCAACGCCCAGAGAGACAAGGAGCTCTATCATAGTAGTAATATCTTTCAGGTGAGGCACGTTACTAATTATTACAGGTTCATCGGCTAACAGGGCTGCTGCAAACATCTTTAAAGCTGAATTCTTCGCTCCAGAGGCTCTCAACTCGCCAGATAGTACTGCGCCTCCATCAATTAAAAGCCGCTCCATGGCTTTATCTCTCTATCTCATTTGGACTAGTTGCACTTATACTAACCGCATGGACTTCCCCGGCTTTGATTCGATGATTTATTACGGCATAAATCATCTGTTGGCGTTTCACTTTAGCAATGTTTTTGAATTGTGCGGCTTTTATATCTAGCTTTAATAAATTCCCTTCTCTAGATACGCGGACCTGAGAATCAGGGAACGCATTTCGGAGGTCATTCTGGATAGATTCGATATTCATACTCTACGCCGAAAATTTGAAACATAACAACCGCGAATACTAACATGCTGAACAATGTTACTTAAATTAAACTCCTAACTCCTCACTCAATCCTGCTAACGTTGCCATTTTAAGGACCTTAGTAGAGCAACATTTAAAAGTCAGTTTAGCGCTAAGTTGCTTTTCTTTCCTTCTTAAAAAAATCAACAAAGGTAATATTGCAGATCCTTGCGAATCTAGAGATTTGAATGATATTGAAACTACATCATTTGCTTTTAAAACGGTCGTTATACTCCGACAAAAATCTGAGAGGTTTTCTAGATTCACTTTTCCCATTACAACGATCTTGTCTCCTTCTCTCTCAACTATTCTCACCTGAGACCTTCCATTTTTTTATTACCATATCGAGATCTCCCTTGTGCAGTCGAAAACTCGAGTTAAACTGCGAGCGGAATTGCAAACCCAGATTAATACCGTTGACTATAAGATTTCTAAGACGCCAGCGGCCCTCGATCAACCTAAGAGAATATATAATCGGATAGATGTTGCCCGATGAAGATTTAACCTCCACCGTCACTTTAGCACGATCAATTTTTTCAATTTCGGATGATTTTACCGTGACGCTATCACTGTCAAACTCGAGTAACGCTTTACTATAAGTTTCCGCTAATGAAATCTTAAATTTCTTTGCAAAGTTAGCCCTTTGATCCTCGGTCGCCAAGCGATAGTACTTGGCCATTACTCCCTTTGCGAATCCTTCAAAATCAGTGCTGTCCTCTAGATTTTTTATGATCAGCTGTTGAAACCTCTCAGGATTTTCGGGAAGAAGCGCCTCATTACTTTTGGCAACCTTAAATAATTGTTGAGTCGCTAGCTGAACTGCATTTTCTGGCGAAATTTTCGGGTCGCCCGATGACGTTTGAAAAAGCTGTAAGAAAACAAATCCAAAAACTATAACGATCTTATGTATTTTCATCCTAAAACTGCTCTAAGAGAAATTTCCCGATCAATTCTTCGAGAATTACTGCCGGTTGAGTATCAAAAATCTCGTCTCCTTCGGACAAAGTCCTGTCCTCAGCGCCTAGACTAATACTTATGTATTTTGATCCAAGAAGCCCTTCAGTAAGTATTGATGCGGTAGAATCAATAGGTATGCTAGATACTGAGGAATCAATTTCCAAAGTAACTTTCGCATTCATAGTTTTTTGATCATATTCGATAGCTAATACCTGTCCTATTTCCACCCCGGAAATAGCTACTTTTGACCTTACAGTCAACCCTCCTACTTGTTCAAAATGAGAATAAACAAGATATCGATCGTTAGACTTACCTATACTGAAGCCACTAACTTTCACAGCCAAAAACCCTAAACATAAAAGCGCTAGAAGCAAAAACACTCCAACTAAAATTTCAACTTTCAATGACTGCACGTGCCACTCCTATAATTCAAACATCATTAAAGTGAGAAAAAAGTCCAGAACTAAAATCCAGACACTTGAGAAAACTACTGTGTTGGTGGTTGCTGTCGAGATCCCCTCACTTGTAGGAAGCGAATCGTAGCCTTGATAAAGCGATATCCAAATCACCACAAAACCAAAAACTATCGATTTAATGATTCCTTTCATTACGTGATCAAAAAAATCTACGCCCTGTTCCATAACAGACCAAAAAGATCCGCTGTAAACGCCCAACCAGTCTACTGCGACGAGAGAACCTGCCCAAATCCCAACGACACTGAACATCAGAGCCAATAAAGGTAAAACGATAAAACCGCCCCAAAACCTAGGCGCGATAATTCGCTTAATCGGATCCACTCCGATCATTTCCATGCTTGCTAATTGCTCCGTGGCTTTCATTAAACCTATTTCTGCCGTTACCGCGGACCCGGCCCGACCAGCGAAAAGAAGAGCAGAAACTACCGGACCTATTTCCATTACTAACACCAGAGCGACACCTAAACCCAATGCGGATTCAGATCCCACTCTAACAAGTTGAGTGTAACCCTGCAGAGCCAGTACCGCACCGATAGCAAAACCGGAACATGCGATGATTAATATTGACAAAACTCCCAGCTGATAAATTTGACGAATAATAAGGGAAACATTGCGGTATTCTGGCATTCTAAGAAGAGCAAGCGAGAGTAGTCTTAGCGCACGCCCCATGGAAGATAGTATTTCAAGACTAAAACTCCCTATCTGCTTTAGAGAATGAATAAACAATTAGTCATCTCCTTTTCTTGCGTTTCTGTCGGTATGTTTGTTTCCGATCAAACTATCTATATATTCCGGAGCGGGGTAATGAAACGGGACAGGTCCATCTGGAAGCCCGTTTAAAAATTGCTTCAATCGTGGAGAGTCATCGGTTTTTAAATCTTGCGGAGACCCTTGCCCTATAATCTCACCTTCCGATAAAACATAAAGAAAATCTGAAATCCGAGCAGTTTCTTCAATATCGTGAGAAACGATTATGTTGGTACACTCGTATACTGACCCGACATCCTTGATCAAATTTGAAATCACTCCCAAAGCGATAGGATCTAAGCCTGTAAAAGGCTCGTCATACATAATCAGTTTTGGATCTAAGGCCATCGCCCTTGCCAGTGCCACTCGTCGTTGCATACCACCCGATAACTCTCTTGGAAAGAGATTCGCTGCACCTCTCAGTCCAACAGAATGTAATTTTATCAATACGAGATACTTTATCATTTCTCCATCTAAACTAGTGTGTTCTTTTAGCGGAAAAGCGACATTTTCAAAAACCGTTAAATCCGAAAATAAGGCACCACTTTGAAATAACATTCCCAAACTTTTGCGGAGTTCAAATAATTCAGTTCTCTTTATCTTCTTTAAATCCTTGCCCTCGACAATAATCGTCCCGTTATCAGGCTGAATTTGTCCTCCAATGAGACGAAGCAAGGTTGTTTTTCCCGTTCCACTTGGTCCCATTATTCCTACAGTCTGACCTGCCGGCACTGAAAAAGACAGTCCTCTGAAAATCTCTTTTTTGCCAATATTGTAAGAGACGTTATCGAAAATGATCGAATTTCTTGTCATTTTTTTTAATTCCCAGCTTTTTAAGCTCTCTTTCTTTGAAACTAAAAGTTTGAACCACAGTTTATCAAGGCCAATACAAAAACGAGCATTCGGGTAAAAATAATTATGTCCCTTTAAACAAAAAAGGGAGGAAAACTTAGATTCGACTAACCCAAAGGGCTTCTGCACCCGTTGGGCGAGAAATAAGTCAACAATACTCAGTTTACATGGCATACTCGAAAGTGAATATGATAACTTTGGTTCTCTAGTATCAGGAAATTTCTTTTCACAGCTGGGTTTGTAGCTTTAGTCTCGCTAGGAGCGATTTTTTCAGACAAGCGCCCGCCAATAGAAACGGATAAAAAAAACTCGTCGTCTTCCGATTTCTATATGAGTAACGCCAATTTAAAGACTTATGACAAACAAGGTAGGTGGTTACAAAATATAACTGCAAAGAGGTTTCTCCACAAACAAAGCACAGGCGAAACCTTTCTGACAGAACCAGCTCTTACATTAACAAACCAACAGGAAGAATTTTTCTGGAAGATTAAAGCGAAGAAGGGAAAAATCAGATCACACACCGATGAAAATAAAAGGTTTGTTGAATTTTGGGACAGTGTAACTGCCGCAAAACTGAACATGGAAGGAGAATTCACCAACTTGAGCACCGAAAGCCTAGTTATTTACCCAACGAGAAACTATCTAGAGACTACTAGCCCAGTTTTTATCGACAATGAAATGGGAAGAACATCATCCATAGGATTGCAAGCTTTTTTAAACGACGGCAACTTCAAGTTTTTCTCAACAAGCGAAGCCCGGGTCTCTACTATCCTATTCTAATAATGACTTGCAAGCTGAATATTAATTACTGAGGATTAAGTGTTTAAATATGTGCTCTTTGGTTTACTCTTTCCTTTAAAAGGAATTGGTTTGGAATCCGATCGGGAACAGCCAATAAGAATCCAAGCGGACAGTGCAGTGGTAAGAGAGAAACAAGGCTTATCCGTCTACAAAGGAGATGTCTCAATTGTGCAAGGGACACTGAAAATAAATGCTGAAACTGTTGAAATAAAAAGCCAAGACAGAACCATAATTGAGGTCTTGGCGCAAAGCGAAGGAGAGTCAAAAAAATTAGCGAAATTCAAGCAAGCGCTCAGTAATGAAGGAGAGGAAATATTTGCTGAGGCAAAAACAATAAGCTACCGGGTGCAAGAGGGTAAATTAACCTTGAGCGGGCAAGCAAAATTGGAACAGAGGAATGATGTTTTTTCGGGAGAAATGCTTTTTTACGATATAACTAAAGGATCAGTGAACCTTGAATCAGGCTCCTCAAAAGAAAGGGTTAACATGACTATCTCTCCCAAAGAAAACCCCTGAAAATGGCTACTATTAAAGCTCTAAATTTGGTAAAAAGTTACGGAGACACCACCGCCGTCAACGGCGTATCTCTTGATGTTTGTAGTGGCGAGGTAGTGGGGCTACTTGGTCCAAATGGTGCGGGGAAAACAACCTGCTTTTACATAATTATGGGGACCATAAGGCAAGATCAAGGAGAAATGCTTTTAGATAGCTGGAATATCTCAGACTTACCCGTGCATTCGAGAGGCAAAATTGGCATCGGATATTTACCGCAAGAACCCTCGATTTTCAGGAAACTCAGCGCTTTGGATAATATTCTTTGCGTTCTTGAACGAAGAAAGGACCTGAAAAAAAG
>MDSZ01007636.1_pt1 | contig 29064 bp, 29 predicted proteins | sample 811201 | NCBI WGS metagenome assembly MDSZ01 (sample SAMN05326647, study PRJNA326480) | marine metagenome | isolation source: seawater | place: Indian Ocean: North | collected 2010 | reverse complement strand
TGCTTATTGAGAATAATGTTGTTAGTAAAAGACAATTTAAAAAATTTAATTATATTCCATTAATGGCAGATATAAAGGAAACCCAATATATCATGAGAAAAATTGGTAAAGATTCAGGTCTGTTGCTCGATTTTGGTCACTTAAATGTTTCGGCAAAATCATTAAATTTTTCTAAAGAGTTATATTTGAAAAAACTGAGTAAGTTTATAAAAGCTTACCATCTGTCTCATAACAATGGGTTAGCAGATCAAAACAGACCATTTAGTAGTAAAACTTGGTTTTGGAAATATATTAAAAAAAGAGCATCTTTTTGTACTATAGAAGTATACTCAAATAACTTAAAAATTCTAAAAAAATTAGTTGAAATTACAAATAGAAAGTTCATTTTGAGATGAAAAAAAAAGCGCTAATTTTTGGAGTTAATGGACAAGACGGTTCTTATCTTGCAGAATTTTTATTATCAAAAAAATACACTGTCCATGGAACAAGAAGATATTCAAGTATAAATAATATAAAAAATCTTTCTAATGTAGTGAATAATAAAAATTTTAAATTACACTATGCAGATGTTACCGATTCATCAAACATACAATCTATTTTGAACAGGTGTCGTCCTGATGAAATATATAATTTAGCAGCTCAATCACATGTTCATGTTTCCTTTTTTACTCCAGAATATACTGCAAATGTTGATGCTCTAGGACATTTAAAAATTTTAGAGGCTGCAAGAAAACTTAACAAAAAAATTAAAATTTATAATGCCTCTACAAGTGAATTATTTGGTTCAACAAGTGAAAAACCTCAAAATGAAAAAACATTATTTGAGCCAGTTTCTCCTTATAGCATAGCAAAACAATATGCGTTTGGGATATCTAAAATATATAGACAAGCTTATGGAATGTTTATTTGCAATGGAATATTGTTTAATCATGAATCACCAAGGAGGGGATTATCCTTTATTACAAGAAAAATAACTAAATCAATCTCTGAAATTGTTAATAATAGAATTAATTGTTTTTATGTCGGAAACTTAAATGCAAAAAGAGACTGGGGTTATGCGAAAGAATATGTAGTTCCAATGTGGAAAATGTTACAAAAAAAAACTCCAGATGATTATGTAATATCTACAGGAAAACAGTATACAGTAAGAGATTTCATATCCAAATGTTTCAAATATGTAAAAATAGATATATCTTGGGTTGGAACTGGAATTAAAGAACATGCAGTAGATAAAAGAGGTAAAGTTTTGGTTAAAGTAGACCCTTTTTATTTTAGGCCGAATGAAGTTAGAGATTTATTGGGAGATTGCAGTAAAGCTAAGAAAAAGCTTAAATGGTACCCAAGAACAGACATAGATGGTCTAGTTAAAATAATGATGGATCATGATTTAAATTTAGAAAATGAATGATAAAAATACCAATATCAAGACCATATATAGACAAAACAGTAAAATATAATTTACATAATGCAATAAAATCAACATGGATTTCATCTCAGGGAAAATATATTGGTTTATTTGAAAAAACTTTTTCAAAATTTAATTCAACAAAATATTGTGTTGCTGTTTCTAATGGTTCTGTAGCTTTAATATTGGCTTTAAAAGCTTTAGATATTAAATACGGAGATGAAGTCATAGTGCCAAATGTGACTTTTTCAGCTACAATAAATTCAATAGTAAATATTGGAGCTATACCAGTTTTAGCTGACATTAATAAGACAAATTGGACTATAGATGCTGAAAAAATAGAGAAAAAAATTACGAAAAAAACAAAAGCAATTATAGTTGTACATTTATATGGTAATGTTGCTCATATAAGCAAAATAAGAAAATTATCTAGCAAATATAATTTAAAAATAATTGAAGATTGTGCTGAAGCTCACGGTGCTACTTACAAAAATAATAAAGTTGGGAACTTTTCGGATATTGGTTGTTTTTCATTTTATGGAAATAAAATATTTACAACAGGTGAGGGGGGAATTTGTTGTACAAATAACAGTAAAATTTTTAAAAAACTTAAAATCTTGAGAGATCAAGGTTTAGATAATAAAAAATTTAACAATCTATCAATGAAAAAATATTATTGTAATGATTATGGATTTAATTTTAGGATGACAAATTTGCAAGCCTCAATCGGATTTTCACAACTTCAAAATGCAAATGAGATTTTAAAAGAAAGAAAAGCAATAGAGAGTCTGTACAAACATTATTTATCAAAGAACAAATATGTAATATTTGGTGAAAATGAAAAGGTTGCTTTGTCGGTTAACTGGATTTTCACTTTAATAATAAAAAAAAAAATTTCTTATTTAATTAAATTTTTAGATAAGTTTGGCGTTGAAAGTAGACCGATATTTTATCCTTTTAATAAAACAAAAATTTTTCAAAGATACTTACACAAAGGTAATAGTTTCAATAATTCAGAAAACTTTTTTAATTATGGAATTTCATTACCAACATTTAACGGCATGAAAAAAAAAGAAATAAAATATATATGTCAATTAATAAATAGATATTGTGATGAAGGAAAATAGAATTTTTATAATAGCCGAAGCTGGTGTTAATCATAATGGTTCATTAAATAAAGCATTTGAATTAGTTAAAATAGCAAAACAATGTGGAGCAGATGCAATCAAGTTTCAATTATTTGATATGATGGAGCAAATTTCAAAAAATGCTCCAACTGCACCATATCAAAAAAACCAAACTAATAAAAAAAATATGCTCGAGATGGCAAAATCCTACGAGCTTGATTGGAGAGAACATATAAAAATTAAAAAATTTTGTGATAAAACAAAAATACAATATATGGCCTCTTGTTTTGATAAAAAATCTGTTGATTTTTATTTAGAAAAACTAAAATCAGATACAATTAAAATTGCATCTTCCGAAATAGATAACCTGCGACTTTTGAAATATATCAATAAAAAATCTAAAAATGTCATCCTGAGTACAGGAATGGCAAATTTTAAAGAAATAGAAAAAGCTATTAAAATCTTAAATAAAATTAAAAAATTGACAATCATGCAGTGTACATCTTTGTATCCAACTCCAAATAAAGAGGTAAATTTAAAAATTATTAAAAAAATAAAAAAAAAATTTAACTTAACAGTTGGACTAAGTGATCACACTTTATCTGATATTTCATCTTTGGTTTCAATAGGTTTAGGGGCAAAAGTCATTGAAAAGCATTTTACTATTAATAAAAAACTTAAAGGCCCAGACCATTCAATGTCTCTTAATCCGAAAGAACTAAAGAGATTTATTAAGAATATAAGAATAGCAGAAGAATGTATGGGGAATGAAATTGACAAACCAACTAAAAAAGAAAAAAAATTAATTAAGTATTCTCGAAGAGGATTATTTACTTCGAAAAATATAAAAAAGGGAAAAAAAATTACAACTAATGATATAGTGTATAAAAGACCTTGCGTTTATATGCCAATAAATCATGAAATAAAAATTGTAGGTAAAATAATTAAACAAAATCTTAAAAAAGGAGAACCTTTTTTAAAAAAATATTTTTAATAATGAGATATATTTTTGCAGGTATAAGAGAAGAAGCTCTTATTGCTTCAAGTTGTTTTTTTATATTGGATTCAATATATACAGTCAAAAACTCTAGAGTGCATTTTTATGCAAAGAAAAATAAATTAAAATTTTTTTTAGTACATCAAAAAAATAAAAAAGAAATTTTTAAGAAATTAGAAAAAAATAGATGTAAAGTTATCTTTAGCGCTGGATTTCCATATATTTTTCCTAAAGATGTCATTAAAACTTTTAAAATAAAAATAAATTCTCATCCTAGTTTACTTCCAAAAAATAAAGGATTAAGTCCTATAAAAGAAGTATATTTTTCAGATAAAAAAAAAATTGGTGTTACACTTCATAATATTTCGTCAAAAGTTGATAGTGGTAAAATTATTTATCAAGATTATATATATAAAAAAAAATTACCTCTATCTTTAGTTTATCAATTAATATTTCAATATTTGGAACCATTAGTGATTACTAAAGGTATACAGAAAATTCTTAAATAATAAAAAATGACAAAGTTTATAAAATTTAAAGATTGATGAGAAAAAAATAATGAGTTTATTAATTACAGACAAAATAAATAATCGCAAAAAAGATGTCTTGTTTTGGTCCAGAAAGGTTTCAAAAATTGAGGATATTTCTATATTAAATATTATTGAAAAAAATAAAGATAAATATAGGTCTCGTTTTTGTAAAATAATAAATGACTTACCACAGGACATCTATTCAGAAAAAAAACTTTTTAAAAAATTAAATATAACAAAGGATTTTTCTCCATTTTGGTCTTCAGATATTTATGAAAAAAGTTTTTATAAAAATCCAAATATAATTAATATTATTAAGCTGGTAGCTTTAGATGATTTTTTAGTTGAAAATAAAATTAAAGAAATAAAATTAGAAATTGATAATTATGATGATGTTCATTCTATTAGTAATATTTGTAAAGTTCGAAAAATAAATTTAATTAAAAAAGAATTTTTTAAGAAAAAAATTATATTTTTTTTTAAAGAATTAAATAAATTTAATTTAATATTAATATTTTTTAAATTTTTAAAGTTTATTTTAGTAAGATTATCTTTTTCAAAGATTAATTGGGAGGAGCTTAATATTCAAAATGTAAAAAATATTTTTTTTTCTTATTCAATTTATTCAGATCAAAATAAAATTAAAAATGGAGAATACAATTCAAAATATTGGGATCCATTACTAGATAAGACAGACATTAAAGAAAAATCTTTTTTTTTTAATATTTTTTTTCAAAAAGATAAAAACATTTTAATTAATGAGTTATTTAATTTGTCTAAGATAAAAAATAAAAAAAAGGTTTTTTTTGTAGAGCAAGTATTTAGTTTTGAAATATTTATTAAAATAATATTAATATGGTTTACTTCAATCTTTAAAATAATAAGTTTAAGATATCATTTTGATAAAAATTTAAGAAAAAAAAATATTACGTATTTAAAAACTTATTTAGAAAGAGACTATTTTAGCAGCTTTATAGGTTTATCAAGTCTGACAAATTATTATTATTTTTTTATTTTTCAAAAAATTGCTCTCAATTTAAATAAAATAAAAAAAATTTTCTACCTCTATGAAAATCAAGGTTGGGAGAAAATGATGAATTATCATTTTAAAAGTAAAAGCAAAACTTTTGCAGTTAATCATGCTTCAATAAGATATTGGGATTTAAGATTTAGTTATAACTTAAGTGAGCCAGAAATATTTAAGCCAAATTTCTATTTAGTTAATGGTGAAGATTCTTTTAAAAAATTTTTAAAATTTGGTTATCCACAAAATAACTTAAAAAAAGTTGAGGCATTAAGATATTATGAACTTCTTATGTGTATAAGCAAAACATCATTTGATGATAAATTGACCAAAAATATTCTTGTAGTTTCTGATGCGCTAGATATTTCAAATCAATCTATTGCAAACTGTATTAATTTTTTAGATGATGAAATAACGGAAAATTTTAAATTTAGTTTAAAAGAACATCCAATAAAAAAATTTAATCAAAAAACTAAAATTGATTTAGTTAAAGTAAATCAAGATTTGTTTAACCTTAAAAAGAGACATGATATTGCCATTGTTACCAATACAACTTCAGCAATAATAGATCTATATCTTTTGGGATATAAAGTAATATGTCCAGTAGACAATGATATTTTCAATTTATCACCACTTGCATATAGTAGCGACGTTGATTTTGTGTATGACTTTTCTAAAATAAATCAAACAATATTAGAATTAAATAAGAACAATAATAATATAAGTATTGATAAAAAAAAAAATTTTTTCTATTTTCAAAAAGATCTAGATTTTTGGAAATCAGTTATTCGATATGATTAATAATAAAGTAGTATTAGTTACAGGTATTGGAAAGGGAATAGGTGCAGAAGTTTTTAATAGATGTGAAAAAGAATCTAAATTTGTTTATGGTATTGTAAGAAACCAAGATGATTATTTAAGATTAAAGAAAAATATAAATGCAAAAAAATCAAAGATTTTTTTTGGTGACATCACTGATTCTAAATTAATTAAAAAAATATTTAATTACTCAACAAAATCTAGTCATAAAATAGATTGTCTTGTAAACAATGCTGGCGAAAGACAGCGTAAACCATTCTTGGAAATAAAAAAAAAAGATTTAGAACATATTTTTCTTAACAATTATCAAAGTCAATTTTTCTTATGTCAAGAATTTATAAATTTTGTAATACAAAATAAATTAAAAAATACATCGATTGTGAATTTGGGTTCAATAGTTGGTGTAAATGGTTTTGTAGAACTTTCAGGTTATGCGTCAACAAAACAAGCCTTAGAGGGTCTAACTAAGTGTCTTGCTGTAGAATTTGCAAAAAGAAATATACGAATTAATATAATTCATCCTGGGTTTGTTAAAACATCTTATTATAAAAATTTTATTAAGAATAAAAAAAAAATTTATAATTGGACTTTGTCAAGAACTCCTCAAAATAAGTGGGGTGAACCAGAGGATGTTTCTAATCTTATATGTTTTTTATTATCTGATGACTCAAAATTTATTACTGGACAATCCTTCATTTGTGACGGAGGATGGACATCATCATGAATAAAAAAGTTAAAGCTATAGGCTTAATTCCTACGAGACTAAATTCTTCAAGGCTACCCCAAAAAGCACTCTTGAAGATTCATAATATTCCTTTGGTTGTTCATACTTACAAAAGAGCCTTAATGAGTAAAAAACTTGATGACGTATTTATATGTTGTGATGACATCAAAATATACAAAGCTGTAAAAAAATATAACGCAAAAGCTATTATGACCTCGAAGCATCATAAGAATGGGACAGAAAGAATCAACGAAGGTTATAAAAAATTAAAAAAAAAATATGACATTGTTTTAGATATCCAAGGAGATGAACCTCTAATTAGTCCATTTCATATTGATCAAGTGATAAATTTTCACATCAAGAATTTAAAATCAGACATAATATTACCTACATTAAAAATTAAAGTTAAAAATAACACTAACATAGTAAAAGTAATCAAAGATAAACAAAATTATGTTTTATATTTATCTAGAGGAAATATTCCATTTGAGTTTAAAAAAAGAATTAATTATTATAACAAACATCTATCTATTGTCTCGTTTAAACCAGAGTCACTGGAAACATTTGCCCAAAGCCCAAAAACACCATTAGAAAAGATTGAAGATATTGAGTTGCTTAGGGCACTTGAAATTGGCCTTAAAATAAAATCTCTAAATTTAAATGGAGATAGTTTTTCAGTAGATGTTCCAGAAGATTTTGAAAAAGCCAATGAAGTTATGACAAATGATAAATATTTTAAATTGTACAAATAAAATCAATGAACCTTAAATATAAAATAAATCAAAAAATTCATAATATATTTTTTAAAAAAAATATTGATAGTTCTTTAATTTCTGAAATAGAAAAAATTAAGAGTGATAAAAAAATTTTATTTATTTATGATAATAAAATACATAGAGACATTGTTGATAAATTATTTAAAAATTTAAAAAATTCTGGCTGTGAAGTCTCAGCGTATGAATTTAAAGGTAACAAGCATAACAAAAATGAGAAAACATTATTTAGTTTGATAAACTTAATGATGAATAAAAAGTTCACTAAGAAATCTATTTTAATTTCCTTAGGAGGAGGTGTTATAGGCGATGTTTGCGCTTTAGCTGCTAGTTTGTATTATAGAGGTATCATTTATTTTTACATTCCTTCAACTATGACTTCTATAATTGATAGTTGTATTGGTGGCAAAACTGGTATTAATTACAACGATGTTATCAACTCGGTTGGTAACTACTATCACGCTAATTCAGTATATATATATTATGATATTTTAAAAAAATTACCTGATAGGGAATATTTTTCTGGATTACCGGAAATAGTTAAATGTGGGTTACTTAAAAAAAACAAAATTTTAAAAATATTATTAAATTCAAAAAAAGAAATTTTGCAAAGAGATTATAAAGTTCTTGAAAATCTATGCATTGAAACTTTAAAAACAAAAATTTTTTTTTTTAAAGATGATATTTATGAAAATGGTAGTAGGCTATATTTAAATTTTGGTCATACTTTTGCACATTCTTTTGAAATGGCAACGGAGCAATTATTAAATAGAGAATTGATAAGACACGGAGAAGCAGTAGGAATAGGTATGTTGTGTGAAATTCTGTTGTCATCATCAAAAAAAAAAAATTCCACCTACATATTATTAGAAAAAATATTAAAATTATATTCACTTCCAACTAATCTTAATGAATTTAAATTTAAAATTTCTAAACAGAAATTAATTGACCAAATCTATAATTCAGTTTTCCTTGATAAAAAAAAAATTAATAAATATCCTCGATATATAAGCTTAAAAACTAAGTATAAACCTCAGGTGAAAGAAATAGAAAATACAGGTGATATATTAGAAATAATTAAAAAATTTATTTAAATGATCAATCTAGTTCAAAAATTTTACAAAAATAAAAAAGTTTTAATTTTGGGTCATACAGGTTTTAAGGGTTCTTGGTTATCTGGGGTTATGAGTGATTTTGGGGCAAGAGTATATGGAATATCTAAAGGAGTTGTATCTCGACCGTCAAATTACGAAGTTTCTGACATTTATAAATTATCTAAAAATTACTATTTTGACATAAAGAATTTTGGAAAATTTAATAATATTTTTAAAAAAATAAACCCAGATATTGTATTTCATTTGGCAGCGCAATCTTTAGTTAGAAGATCTTATAAAAATCCATATGAAACTTGGACCACTAATTTGATGGGTACACTCAATTTGTTAGAAATATTAAGAAATTACAAAGGTAAAAAAAAAATAATATCCGTAATTATTACAAGTGATAAGTGTTATAAAAATATTAATAAAAAAAAAGGTTATAAAGAAGATGAAATTCTAGGAGGTTATGAACCTTATGGTGCTTCCAAGGCTTCAGTTGAAATTTTATATCATTCTTACTTTCAATCTTTTTACAAATTTAAATCAAATATATTCACAGCCACAGCAAGAGCAGGAAATGTAATTGGAGGTGGCGACTGGTCAGAGGATAGAATATTGCCTGATTTGTTTAAAAATTATTCTAAAAACAAAATTTTGACTGTAAGATATCCTAGTTCAACTAGACCGTGGCAACATGTATTAGATCCAGTATATGGTTATGCCTATTTGGCCTACAAGCTAAACAAAAATTCAAAAAATATTAATGGCCAATCATTTAATTTTGGCCCTTATGATCAGAAAAATTATAGTGTAAAAAAATTATTAAATGAATTTACAAAACAAATGCCAGATTTAAAGTGGCAAATTAGAAAATCTAAAAAAAAATTTCATGAAGCTAGTTTGTTAAATTTAAATTCAAAAAAAACCTTTAAATTGATTAATTGGAAAAATAAAATAAATTTCAAAGAAAGTGCATTATTGACTTCGAATTGGTATAAAATGTATTTTAAAATCCGTCATATGAAGCAATTTACAAAATCACAAATTCAAGATTACAAAAGAAATTTAAATAAATGAAGGTCGTAATTTTAGCTGGTGGTCTTGGTACTAGATTATCCGAATATACAAAAATAGTTCCAAAACCAATGGTAAAAATAAATAAAAAACCAATAATAATTCACATTATGGAACATTATTATAAATATGGTTTCAAGGATTTTTATGTTGCGCTTGGATATAAATCAAACGTGATTAAAAGATTCTTCAATCAAAATAAGTTTAATTGGAATATAAATCTAATTGATACTGGAAAATCTACTATGACAGGCGGTAGACTTAAAAGGCTAGAAAAATATCTTAAAAATGAAACTTTTATGATAACTTATGGAGATGGCGTATCAAATGTGAATATAAAGAAATTAATTGTTTTTCATAAAAAAAAATAAAAAATTAGTTACCATGACAGCAGTAAGACCTCCAGCAAGATTTGGTGCTTTAAAACTTATTGGAAACAAAGTTAAATATTTTAAAGAAAAATCAAGCTTAGATGAAGGATGGATAAATGGAGGTTTTTTTGTTATGGAACCAAAATTTTTAAAATATATCAAAAATGATAAAACTTTTTTAGAGAAGTCACCTTTAGAATATGTAGCAAAAAAAAACCAATTATTAGCTTATAAACACAAAGGGTTTTGGCAGTGTATGGACACAAAAAGAGACAAGGAAATATTGGAAAAAATTTTTAAAAAAAAAAGATTTGAATAAAAAAATATTAATTATAGGTGGGACAGGTTTTCTTGGATACCATACAGCATCTAAAGCTATAAAAAAAAAAATGGATAGTACATAGTATTTCCTCAAAACTTCCAGTAAAAAAAAGGTTTTGTAAAGGTGTAAAATATTTTATCTGTGACATCTCAAAGAAAACAGAAATTAAGAAAATAGTAAAAATTAATTATGATTTTATCATCAATTTTGGTGGATATGTGAACCACTCTGATAAGAAAAAAACTTTAATAACACATTTTAATGGCTGTAAAAATATAGCAGATAATTTATTAGATAAAAAAATAGTTCCAAAAAAATTTATACAGGTTGGTAGTAGTATCGAAAATTTAAAAAAAAAATCACCTCAAAAAGAGCTTTTTTCAAATAAAAAAAAAGAGACAAACTCTGTTTATGGAAACTCAAAGCTATTAGCCACTACTTACTTAATGAATCTATTTAAAAAAATAAAATTTCCAGCTATTATAATAAGACCTTACATAATTTATGGGCCAAAACAAGATCCAAATCGATTTATACCATATGTAATAGAAAATTGTAAAAAAAATAAAAAGTTTGAATTATCAGATTGTGAACAATATAGAGATTTTTTGTATATAGATGATTTTGTTAATTTACTTTTCAAAATCTTAAAATCTAACACAAGTACTTCAGGTAATATATTTAATGCTGGCTTTGGCAAACCTTCAAAACTTAAAAAAATAGTTGCCCTGATAAGAAATAAAATTAAAAAAGGTAACCCCATATATGGAAAATTAAAATTAAGACCAGATGAAATTAAGATTTTATATCCGGACATTAAAAAAACCAAAAAATTTTTTAATTGGTCACCAAAAATCTCAATTTCACAAGGTTTGAAAAAGACTATAAAATCATATTAATAATGAGCAATTTAGTCAGTATAATAATGAATTGCAGAAATGGGGAAAAGTTTTTGAGAGAAAGCTTAGACTCTGTAATAGCTCAAACTTATAAAAACTGGGAATTAATTTTTGTAGATAATATGTCTACAGATAATAGTAGAAAAATTTTCGAAGAATATAAAGATGAAAGATTCAAGTATTATAAAACAAATAAAAATATGAATTTAGGTGCTGCTAGACAGATTGCATTAAATAATTGTAAAGGTGAGTATGTCTCTTTTCTTGATACAGATGATCTCTGGAAAGAAAATAAGTTAGAAATCCAAATTCCATATTTTAAAGATTTGAGTGTTGGTATGGTTATTTCAAATTCAATTTTTTTTTTTAATAAAAAAGAAAAGATTTTTTTAAAAAAAAAACCACCTACAGGATACATTTTAGATAAGCTTTTAAAGAAAAACTTTATAAGTCTAGAAACTTTAATATGTAGGAAAAGTTTTATTAATAAAATTTCATTTTATTTTGATGTTGATTATTCTATGATAAGTGATTTAGATCTCACGATTAGACTTTCGAAAGTAAGTAAACTGAAGTACGTTCCTTTAGTTTTAGCTAAGTGGAGAGTTCATGAAAATAGTGAGACATGGAAAAAAATGAGTAAATTTTTTTCTGAAAAAATATTATTATTTTCAAAACTACAAGCAGACACAAATTTCAACGATAACTATGATATAGAAAGGAATTTGTTAAGATTTAGAGATAATTTATATTATAGTATGATATTTTATCAAATAGAACATTTAGATGATAAAGAAAAACTATTATTAAACTTAAAAAAAATTAGTTTTATAAATTTAAAATATTTTTTAACTTTTCTTTTAATAAATACTCCATTTAAAAAAAAAATATTAAAATTTTATAGAAGCCTTACGCAATTGAGTCCAAGATGAAAAAATTGTATTACTTATATAATGGAAGGAGCGCATTAAATGTAGTCTTAGATTCTATTAATTTAAAAGCAACACATGAGATATTGTATCCCGAATTTGCTTGTGACGTACTTTTTCAATTTAAAAAAAAAAATTATAAATACAATTTTTACTCTACGAATAAAGATTTTACGATAAATAAAAATTATTTAAAAAAAAAAATATCTATTAAAACTAAGGTAATAGTTTTAATTAATTTTTTTGGAATAAAACAAAATACTAAAGAAATATACAATTACTGTAAAAAAAAAAATATATTTCTTATTATTGATGATTGTCATACCTACTATAATCCAAATCTGAAAATAAATTATGATTGCGATTTTAAGTTATTTTCTCCTGGAAAAATATTCCAAAAGTTAGGATACGGAGGAATTTTAGTTTCATATAATAAAAATATAAAATTCAATTTTAGACTGAACAAATGTGTTAATTGTTTTAAAAATAATGATTTAAAATTTCTCTTAAAATCAACAATTATTTATAAAATATTTAAAAAATTAAAAGGAAGACCTGAATATGAAAATCCAAATTATTTCAAATCTAAATTTGATGTAAGAAATTGTTTTTTAAATAAAAAAGATGAAATGAGAATTAGAAATTTAAATTATAAGAAACTAAAATTTATATCTCACCAAAATTATAAATTTTGGCAAAAAGTTTCCAAAACACTTAAAATTAAACAACTAATAAACTTTAAATCCATTAAACATGGAATACCTTTATATTTTGTAGCAAGATGTGATGATAAAAATGAAGCAAAAAAAATTTATGAATTAGGCTGGAAGAATAATATAGAAATTAAATCTTGGCCTACATTAAATAAAAAAATGATAAATAAAAAGGTGGTAATTAATTATTGGGGTAAATTAGTTTTTTTCCCTAATTTAAATAAATTAAATTTTAATAATAAAAAAATAACTTGGAAAATTTAAAAATAATTTGCAAAGAGGAACTTGATCATGAATTAGATCATAAATGGGCTGAATTGGAAAAAAATTCTAATTGCTCAATATTTCAATATTTAGATTGGGTAAAAAAATGGAAAAAAGAAATTTCTGATAAAGATTGTAAATCTAAGGTTTTATTTTTAGAATTGTATCATCAAGAAAAATTAATTTGTATTATTCCGTTCCAGATAATTTGTAGATTTAGTATAAAAGTATTAAAGATTTCTGGAAATCCTTTTAGCGATTACTCAGATATTATTTTAGATAAAAACTATTCAGATTTATTTATAAAAAATAATGAATTTTTATTTGATATGATTTCATCGAAAGTTTCAGTAGATTTGATGTATTTTGAAAATATTCAAGAAAATTCAGATCTATATTATTTATTAAAAAAACACTTACTAAAAACTCATAATTATAATTCATACCAAATTATAAATATTAAAGGGCAAAAATCATTACCAAATAAATTTATAAATGACACTTTAAGACAAATAAAAAGATTAACCATATTAGGAAAACTAGAATTTAAAATTTTGAATAATCTTGAAGAAAAAAAAAAATTGATTAATTTTTTTTTTATAAATAAAGAAAAACAATTAATTGAAACCAATAATTGGAATTATTTAAAAAATATTAATTATCGTAAATTTCTAGAAAAAACTTTTTTAAATAAATTTAATGGTCAAATGACTGCCCTTTATCTAAATCAAAAAATAATAGCTGGCCATATAGGTTTTATAAATACAAATAAATTTTTTTATCTTTTCCCTTCATATGACAAAAATTTTTACAAATATTCACCAGGGAATATTGTTTTGTACCATTTAATTAATAATTTTTTTGAGAAAAATGGAAAAGTTTTTGATCTTACAACTGGCAATGAAAATTATAAAATAAGAATATCTAATCATAAAACTAAGATATTATTTTTTTGTAAGTCTTTTTCTTTAAAAGGTTTAATAATAAAATTAATGATAAATATAAAAAATATACTAAAGGAAAATAAAAAACTTTACTTCATTAAGAAATTCATAATAAGAAAATGATAATACTGAAAAAAATAATAAATATATTTATAAATATTTTAATTTTTTTAGGAATTATAAAAAAAAAAATAAATTCTCTGAGAGTTTTGATGTTTCATGATATTAGTGATCTAGATAAATTTGAAAAAATTATTCTTCATTTGAAGAAAGAATGGAAATTTATTTCACCCGATACTTTTACCAAAATTTCTAAAAATAAAAAAAAAATAAAAAAAAAATTAATCTTACTAACTTTTGATGATGGATTTAAGAGTAATATTTTGGTTGCTAATCAAATACTTTCTAAACATAAAATAAAAGCTATTTTTTTTGTCCCGTTTCATTTTGTTAAATTAAAAAAAACTTTGGAAAAAAAAAAATTTATTCGAAATAATTTAAAAGTTAAAAATAAAAATAATAAATCATACAATATGAATTTAAATGATTTAAAAAGTTTAATAAAACAAAAACATCAAATAGGAGCACATACTTATTCTCATAAAGATTTAAAATTATTAAAAAACATGAAAAAACTTAAATTTGAAATAATTTTCTCAACTAATAAGTTTGAAGCTCAAATAAATAGAAAAATAAATTTATTCGCTTTTAATTTTGGAAGATTAAAAAATATATCTTTATCAATGATGAAATTAGCTAATAAAAGGTATGATTTTTTATTTACAGGTGTCAGGGGACAAAATAATTTAAATTCTAAAATAATTTTTAGAGATAATATTACACTTGAAGATAATCTTTTTGATATCAATGCATATTTAAATGGAACTTATGATTTTATATATGAAAATGAGAGAAAAAAAATATTATCTTATTTAATCAAATGTTAGATAGTTTTTCTGAAAAATCTATATAAGTAAGGATTTAGTTTGTATCTAGTATTAGTAATAAAAAAATTTGATTTTTCAATTTTGCAAACTTCCTTTATATTTGTTGTCATTAAATTGTAAACTAATGCTATTCTGTTATTTTTTTTGTCTCCCTCATATGAGTGCCATGTAGATCTTTCTTTCCTAGAAAAGAAAACAGCTCTGTTTTGTTTCCACTCTACTTCTCTTTTATTAATACCTTTTTTTGAGTCATAAAAAAAAGTCCCTTTATTATTTTCAGGCTTTAAATATATAACTCCACTTAATAGTTTATCAGGAGTATCATCATGAATTGGAAAAACATAATTTGCACCAGTCTCTATGATATGAAACTCTGAAAATTCATAAAGGTCAAGCTTTGCTGGATAAAGCTCTTTCAGAATACTTAAAGCTTTATCGTTATAGTCTTTGTGTAATTTTTTTAACAAATCATTACTTATACATTCTGCGATTTCTATTAAACCATTTTTTGAAATTTTATTATGGTAAACTTTGATTTCTTTTAAATTTATTTTTTTTTAAACTTATATTACTTAATTCTTCAAAATCTTCATTAGATAAGAATTTGTCAATGATTTTAATATTCATTAACGTTAATTATCTTTTAATTAAATAATTTTCAATAACTAAGGCATCCATTTCTGTTCTTAAAAAACATTCAATGGCCTCAGATGGTTTATTTACTATTGGTTCATTTTCATTAAATGATGTGTTTAATAGTATTGGTACACCAGAAAATTTATAAAAAGTATTTATTAAATTATAAAAATTTTCATTTATTGATTTTGAAACAGTTTGAACTCTTCCAGTGCCATCTACATGTGTCACAGCCGGAATAAATTTTCTTTTTTCTTCCATAATATTTTCTACCGTAGACATATAAGGATTTGAGTTAATATTGTTAAACCATTTTTTTTTTTCTTCATAGAGAATTGCTGGCGCAAAGGGTCTAAAGTTTTCTCTTCTTTTTATTTTTTTATTTATTATTTCTTTAATATTTATATCACATGGGTTTGCTATAATTGATCTATTCCCTAAAGCTCTTGCACCGAATTCCATTCTTCCATTAAAGTAACCTATAATTTTATTATCTTTTACTAAATTAATTATTTCACTGTTTAGCTGATCTCTATTTAAAATTAATTCACAATTTTTTTTTAAACTCTTAAAATCTTTATTGATAATATTTCCTATTTCATCGTTATTAAAACTTGTTCCAATATAAGGAGTTTTTAAATTATTTATAAAACTGCTATTTTTTTTTTTGAATATATGTACTGCTGAGCCAATTGATCCTCCTCCATCACCAGGTGAATAGGGAATAAATACATTATCAAATATTTTACTTTCAATAATCTTTTTGTTAGCTAATGAATTTAAAGCACAACCGCCAGCATATACAAGATTGTTAGAGAATCTAAAATTTTTAATTTCTTTACATATTTGAATTAGTTTATCCTCAAAAACATTTTGAACAGAGCTTGCTATATTTTTTTTGACCTCTTCGTTGTTTTGAAACTCTAAAAACGAAGAAACTTTAAATAAATCTAAAACTTTTTCGTTAAATATGGTGTCTTGCTTTGGTGCTCCGCTAAATCTATATACATAATCTTTATTTGTGTGATTAAAATAATCCAAATTTAGTTCTAGTTTGTAAAAATTTTTAAATATTTTTTCTTTTATTAATTTTGAGTAAACAGGTTTTCCATAAGATGAGAGACCCATAAATTTATACTCATCTCCATAGTTTTTAAATCCAGCTAGTTGAGTAAAAGCCTCATAAAAAACACCTAAAGAATTGGGAAAAAATTTTTTTTTTATAATTTTTATATTAGTTCTGTCACATTTAGCTATTGCAATACTTACAAAATCTCCAAATCCATCAATTGATAATCCCACTGCTTTATCAAATTCTGATGGATAGAAGGCAGAAGCAATATGCGAAAGATGATGATCAACATATCTTATTTTTACTTGTTTTGATATTTTATCTGGTAAAAAGGATTTATTAATTTCATTAATAATATTAAATTTTTTTTTAAGTCTATTAAAAATTTCATATTTTTTTTTACCTTTAACGTAATGACTTAAGAAAAATAAACCTTTTTGTAGTAAGTTAGATTTCGGATTTGTATTTACTGTTATCTCTGTGATCTCAGATAATTTTGTATTTGTTCTTAAAAGACATTCTCTAATCGATTCAACTGGTAAACCAGCCCAATGTTTTACACGATTAATTCTTTCCTCTTCAATACCAAAAGCAAGCTCATTATTTTTTATTATACAGGCAGAAGAATCTGCATGATTACAATTTAAACCAAGTATTACATTCATTTACTGGTTATGTTTTTTTTTTATTTCAGAAAATATCCAATGGTATGTTTTTTCTAAACCATCTTTTAAATTATATTTTGGTTCCCAGCCCAACTGCTTTCTAATAAGTGTATTGTCACTATTTCTTCCTCTAACACCTTTAGGCTTATCTAGTTGGTAATTTCTTTTAACTTTTTTTTCTGATATAATTTCGATCTTATCAATCATCTCATTAATTGAAACTTTTTCTTCACTTCCAATATTTATTGGGCCATGAAATTTAGAGTCAAAAAAATTCAATGTAGCCTCAACACAATCATCAATATATAAAAAAGATCTAGTTTGTTCTCCATCACCCCAAACATCAATCTTTTCCTCATTATTTAAAGTCGCATTAATAATTTTTCTGCATAAAGCCGCTGGCGCTTTTTCTCTTCCACCATCGTAAGTACCATTTGGACCATAAATGTTATGGTACCTAGCTACTTTAACATCTAAATTATAATCTTCTAAGAAATGTCTACACATTCTTTCACTAAATAATTTTTCCCATCCATATCCATCCTCTGGATTTGCCGGATATGCATCTTCTTCTTTTAATCCTGTTATAGTTGTTACATCTTGTAAATCTTTATTGTACGCACATGCACTAGATGAAAAAAAATATTTTTTTATTTTAAAATTTTTACATGCCATTAATAAATGTGTATTAACTAATACAGATAACATACATAAAGCTTTATTATTTTCTATAAATCCCATACCACCCATGTTGCATGCCATGTTTATAACTTCATCTGTGCCTTCAACCATTTCATAACAATTCTGTTTTTCTGATAGATCTTTAATATAATTTTCGGCCTCGTTAGATAATTGATACCATTCTTCAAAAGGCTTAATATCTGCACCTTTTACTTTATATCCTCTTTTAAGTAATTCTTTAACAATATGACCACCAATAAAACCACCTGCACCAGCAACAAAAATTTTTTTAGACATCGATTTAAATTTATATAAATTGATTGATAATTGATGCTTATTTATTAAATAAATTAATTATTATCAAGAATTATATGAAAATTGCTATCGATTTGGTTTGTACCAGTAACAATAGTGGCTCAAAGACATATAATTCAAAATTTTTAAAGTATCTGTCAAAATTAAAAATAGAAAATGAAATCATAATTTTTATTTGTAAGGGATTATACGGTTCTTTAAAAAAAGATTTAAAAATTAATAAAAAAATTAAGTTCGAGATAAAATCAGATAAATTATCTATTCCTTTAAATCGATTGATTTGGGTACAGTTTATCTTACCATTTAAATTAAAAAGTCAAGGTGTAAACATATTATACTCTCCATTAAACATGATTCCCCTACTAAATAAAATTTTCAAAATAAAATCTATATTGTGTTTGCATTCTAATCTTCCATGGGTTTTTTTTGATAAAATGCCAGGTAATATTGTTAGAAATATTTTAACAAAATATTTAATGCAGTTTTCAATTTACTGTTGTGACAAATTAATAGTCAATTCTAATTTTGCAAAAAATGAAATTAATCTAAAATTAAAATTACAAAATAAAAAAATAAAAAAGATTTATTTAGGGATTGAAAAAAATTCTATAGGAAAAAAAAATAATTATTTTTTAAATAAATTTAATTATAAACAAGAATATATTTTATCTGTTATTTCATGTGTTAGGTACCATAATATAAAAAATTTGATAATCGCATATAAGAATTTAAAATTAAAAAATGAAATAAATCATAAATTCGTTATTGTAATGCAAGTTCTTGATAAAAAATATTTCTCTTCAATCCTAGAATTAATTAATAAATATGACTTGAACACTGAAGTTATAATATTTAAAAATTTAGATCATAATTTTTTACAAAATTTATATAAATTTTCAAAATTATATCTGTTCTCTTCATACTGTGAGGTTTTTGGTTTAACAACACTTGAGGCAATGGCAAATAAATGCAATGTATTAATCTCAAATCAATCTTCACTACCGGAAATTAATTCAGATGCTGCAGATTATTTTGATCCAGATGATATTAAAAATATAGAACAAAAAATTAAATTAAATTTGTTTAATAAAAAGCTTAGAAGTAAACTTATCAATAATTCTATAAAAAGAATAAAATTTTTTAAATGGGAAAAAACAGTATCTGAAACAGTTAAATTTATTCAAAATAACTAATTTATTTATACAAAACATCAAAAATTAAAACTTTTTTATGTTTATAATTTTTTAAATCTTCATTTCCAATTGGATAATTGTCGTTCCATCCATTGTAATACTTAAAATTGTCCAATTTTTTTGCTTTAGGAGATTGATACCATCCAATATCTATAATTAATTTCTTTGGATTGTTCATAAATTCATGCTTGTAAATTCTAAATATATTTTTAGTTAAGCTGAAGCATAAAAATAATAATAGAAAACTTATAAATATTTTTTTTTTATTATGATTTCACTTCTATTTAATAGGTATAAGATAAAGTAAATTCCTAAAATCAAAAACAAATGATGAAACATTCTTATAACTGGTGTTTTTAAAGCTATAAAAATTGATAATACGAAAATTGATGAAATTGTTAATAATAATATATTGTAATTTACTTGCTTAAATTTAATTTTTGAAATGGAAAATTTTGAACAAAAAATGCATAAAATTATTGTTAACAGTAATTCTAATAACTCCTTAAAACTTCTTTCATACCATGTATTTAGCCAATTAAAATTTTTGATATAGAATTCAGGGGAGACATTTTCCACATTTTCACTAAAGGATTTATTAAAAATTTCAGTACTTAAAGTTAAATTTTGAACTATATCATAACTATTCCATGGCAAACTAGTTACACACAAAAAATTCACTGGGTAAATTATGCAACCACTAATTATAATATTTTTAATTAAATAAGATGTTAAAATACAGAATAAAAATATATTAAATCTAGTGTAAATAATTTTTAAATTTTTTTCTTTAATTAAGTGAAATACAAATAGAATAACGGAAATAAATAAAAATGGTAAATATATAATTTTAATACAAAATAAAAAAAAACTTATAAATAATAGACAACTGTACCTTATTGTTGGGATTTCATTTTCAGTAAAAAAATATTTTAGATAATAATAGAAAAAAAAAATTACGATTAATAAACTTGGCTTATCTATGCCAAACTCTTTTAGTCTTGTGTACTTTATCAAAAGAAAAAAAAGAAAAAAAATTAATATTGAGATGTAATTATTTGTTATTTTATTGTTAATATTTTTATAAATTTCTTTAATTATTAGGCCTAGTAAAGATAAAAATATAATACCATTTAAAATATGGATATCTTGTAAAATTGAAGAGTTAAAATTAAAGTAAGAATGTAGAATTAACCAAATTGATGAATAGCCATAGTGATGGTGTAATAAATTTAATCCAAATATATAATTAAGATTGTCTGTATTGATAATATAGCCACCATGGTAGTGATGAAGATCATCTGAAAATTCACTTCCATAAATAAGAATAGAAATAAAAAAAATCAAAAATACTAAAATAATAATATCGTTTTTGATTAGTTTTAAATTAGAGTAGCTATTTTTATTAAAATTTATAATTATAATTATAATTAAATTAAAATAAATTACATAATCATTTAAAGGTATAAAAAAATTAAAAAACTGAGCAACAAATCCAGAAAAAATTATACCAAAAATTAAAATTTCATAATAATTTGAAATTATTTCACTTTTTAGAAATAATTTAGCAAATATTTTTCCATTAAAATATGCGATGAATAAAAATATCAATAAATGAGAAAAAATTATTATCACAAAGATTTTCTTTTTAAAAAAGAAACAATTAAAGTGTAAAAAATTAATGATAAAATAAATATATAATAAGTTTTTATATCAAATAAAGTTAGTGAAAATGGTATAGTGGTAAAAATTATATATATTACTAAAGTATAGTTTTTGTATTTCCTTAATATTAAATGATGTAGATGAATATTATCTGCTTTAAAGGGTGAAATACCTTTTGTAACTCTTTCTAAAGATACTCTTCCTGCATCAATAGCAGGCATAAACATAAGAAGAAAAATTTCATCACATAAGATTGATTTACTGCTATTATACTCAAGGATAAATAGTAAACTTAAAATTATAGATAATAATGCGGATCCACTATTTCCTAAAAATAAATCATTTTTTAAATTATAAACTAATAAAATTACCAAACAAAAAGCAAAGCTAAATAAATAAAAGAAATTAAAATTTCCAAAAATTATAAATATAAATATCCAATAAATACTAATTGAAATTGTTAGTCCATTTATACCATCAGAAAAATTTAATAAATTAAAAAAAAAGTAGATACAAAAAATTGTAAAAAAAATACTTCCTTGATTAAGTAAAATATTTGTGTCTATGTCTTTAAATTCTAAATTTTTTATTATTAAACTTTGTTCCAATGGTAAGAGGACAAATAAAGCTGAAAAAATTAAAATTGTTTTTTTGAGAGGACTTATACTTTTTTTATCATCAAAATATCCAATTAGAAAAAAAATAAGAAAAAGCAAAAATATTATGATTGCAAGTTTAATTTTAAAATTTAAAACAATTGTAATAAATCCCAACAAAATTATTTGATTAATAAAAATTATCGGTCCACCAATTAATGGTATTGGTTTTTTATGTATTTTTCTTTTATTGTCTGGAGCATCAAAAACTATTAAAAAGTTTTTTTTCTTTTTAAAAACCTCAATTGCTAGTATTGATATAAATAATAAAATTAAATTAAAATAAACTAAGTTCATATTATTAAATTTGTATGTCTTTAAGTATAATAATACCTGTATTTAACGAAAAAAATACTATTAAAACTATTTTAGAAAAAGTATTAAAATTTAAAAGTTTAGAAAAGGAAGTCATCATCGTGGATGATTGTTCAAATGATGGAACTACTGAAATTATAAAAAATTTAGAAAATGCAAATACAGAAATTATATTTGTTAAACACACTAAAAATCAAGGAAAGGGAGCTGCCATCAAAACTGGGTTATCAGTAGCAAAAAATGAACTTATTTTAATTCAAGATGCCGATCTAGAGTATGATCCATCTGATTATGATGAATTATTAAAACCACTTTTATCTAATGATGCTGATGTTGTTTTTGGATCAAGATTTTTAGGGGGAGGAACAGTAAGAGTTCACTTATTTTGGAACTTTCTAGCAAACAAAATTCTGACCTTAATAACAAACATATTTGTTAATATGAATTTTACAGATATTGAAACAGGTTATAAAGTTTTTAGATCTGATGCTATAAAATCAATAAAACTTCGAGAAAATTCTTTTGGAATTGAGCCAGAAATTACAATTAAACTTGCAAAAAAAAAATTTAAATTTTACGAAGTTCCAATTTCGTATTATGGAAGGAATTATGATGAAGGAAAAAAAATAAGAATTATAGACGCATTTATAGCGGTATATTGTATATTTAAATATTCAATTTTTAGTAAGTAAAACAAATATATTAAATGCAAGAATATTTTAGGTCATATAAATTTAAAAATTCTTTTTTCATCTCTTTCATTATATATTTTCTTCCAATAGCTATCGTAGTAGGAAATTCAATAATAAATATTTTAAATTTTATTTTAGTAATATTATTTGTATATGAAATTTTGAATAATAAAAATTTGCTAAATAATTATTATAATTATTTTAAATTTTTATTTTTGATTACAATTTTTTTTTTAATTAATATTTTTTTTTCATTAAATAAATTGGCCACACTCATATCATATTTAGGTTTTTTTGGACATTTTATTTTAATGTTGGTAATTATTTATTGCATAGATACTAATATCAAATTTGCTAAAAATTTTTTTAAAATTACTTTTGTTGTTATAATTTTTGTTGGTATAGATACTTTATATCAGTATTATAATGGGGCAGATATTTTTGGTTATCAGATGGATGATAGCCACGGTCGAAGATTAAGTGGCCCATTTGGAAGTGAATACGTTGTAGGGTCTTATCTTAGTAAGTTTTTTTTTATAACATTATTATTTTTAAAGGAAAACAAATTAAAATATTTAAAGGTTTGTTTAATTATTTCTTTTTTATTAATAATAATCTTGTCTAATGAAAGAGCAGCATCAATTATGTTTTCTTTTGCAACAATATTATATTTTATTTTCAATAACGAATTTTCCAAGAAAGAAAAGATTATGAAAGTCATAATTTTTTTAATTTTAATAATAGGTTTATTTAAATTTAATAATAATTTAAAACAACATTTTATTGATAGAACTTTTGAACAGCTTGGTATAACTCAAACAAATAAAATTCCTCACTATAATTTTCTTGATAGCCAGTGGGGAGCACATTTCTTAACATCAATTGAAATTTTTAAAAATTATTCTGTAACAGGATCTGGTCTAAAAACTTTTAGGCTTGAATGTTCAAATAAGGAATATGCTAATATTAATTCTGCTGAAGTAAACAAAAGATGCAGTACGCACCCACATAACATTTATTTAGAGGTCTTAAGTGAAACAGGAATTATTGGATTAATAATATTTGTATTATGTATAATAAATTTATCTTATAAAATTTTAAAAAACTTTTTTAGTAGTTTTAAATTTACATACCAAGAACTCTGTTTAGGATTATCATTTTTAATTTTGTTTAATCCATTTCAAACAACAGGTGCTTTCTTTTCCACTTGGAATGGTATTTTTTATTGGATTTTAATACCTTTCATACTTAGAATTAACATGTTTAGATTAACTTAGATTTTAATCTAATAATTTAGATTAAGTCTATTTAATTATATTGTATTAAAATCTTGTTCATACTTAAAATTATCATATTGTTAAAATATTTTTATGTATAATAATTTTTACTCAGACAATTTTTTTTATAATTTCTTACCAAGTTTTATATTTTTGGTAACTCTATCTATTATTTCATTTTTAAAAATTACCTATAAAAAAAAAGAGATTACAATTTTTGAAAATTATCAGCCTTTAATTATTTTTTTTATATTTTTTTGTATTTCAACAAATATTTTTAATTTAATTATTTTCATTGATAAGGTCAATTTTTTAAGATTTATTTTTTTTTCATATATTTTTATATTTGCAATTATCTTAATTAAAAATAAAAAATTTATCTCAAAATTCACTGCAATTGATTATAAAAAAATAAATTACAAAATTACTTCTTTATTTTTAATTTTCTTTTTGATTTCGATTTTACCATTATCAGATGCAGATAGTGTTGCTGTTCATTTAAGATCAGCTACATTTATTTTTGAAAATGGACTTAGTAAAATAGATTTAAATAAAAATTTTGAATTTTTATCTCTATTAAATAGTGAAATAATACTTATATTTTCCCCAATAATACAGTCTGACAATTTTGGTTCTCAACTTAACTTTTTTACAGTGATAATGTTATACATAATTACTAAAAAAAATTTAAGTTTTTTTGAATTTCTTTTGTCATGTCCTTTATTTATTTTTTTAATTTCTACTCAAAAATTACAACTTTTTTTTGGTTTATTATTTCTTGTATTATTTATTCTTATTCAAAAAAATAAAATTAAATCTAGATTAGAATTATTTTTATTTGTTACTCTTATTTCTTTTTACGCTTCTGGAAAAATTTATTATATATTATTATCATTAATACTAATTATTTATTTTCTAATAAAAAATCAAAATAAAATAAAAGATACATTTTTATTTGGATTAATAAATTTTTTTTTTATTTTTTTACCAATTTTTTTAATAAAATATAAATTTTTTGGTAATCCACTTGCACCTTTTTTTGATGATATATTTGGAAGTTCTAGATCTGTTTTTATTGATTATTCTCTAGCATTGAGAGAGTCACAAGGCTGGCTATCTAATTATAAGAATTATTTGATTTATATAAAACCCTTTATACCATTAACAATAGGCGACTTAACAAATAATTTGGGTTTAATTTTTCTTTTATTGTTTTTTAATTATAAATTACAAAAGGAACTAAATTTTATACCAGTTATTATTATTATTATTATTCTTTTTACAGGCCAAATTTTATCTAGGTACTATTTGGAGGCATTTCTATTGTTAATATATTTTAGTTTTGGCAATATTAATAACTTAATTAAATATATTAAATATTTACAAATGTTGGTTGTCACGATTTTTGCAACAATATTTGTTTATGTTTCATATATAAATTTTAAAGTAGTTATTGATAAGATCAACTACATGAATAATTTCTCTTACGGTTATTATAATAATAGTATGCATAATAAATATTATGACAAAGGCAACGTTTTACTTTTAAATCAACTTCGAGCAAATATATTTTCTGAAGACAATGTTATTTCTAGATCGTACTTGGATATGAGTAAGACTTATAACAATAATTATGATAAATTTATTGATGAAAAGAATATATTGTATGTCATATCAAATAATGAAAACTCTATTAAATCAAATTGTTTTAATCTAACAAATATTGAGGATTTTAATGGGATTAATGCATCAAGAAATTTTTTAAAAAAATCAACTGTTAAGACTTATGTTCATAAATTAGATAAAAAAAATTGTTAGAAATTTAATTTATTTTTTTATTTATTTTATTAAAATCAACATCTGCATTAGTGTTTGTAATAGGTATAAATTTTTCATTTTTAAAGATGTTATATTTTTTAAAATCTTTATTATAAAAAATTGTTAAATTGTATGACATGCAATCTTGAAAAAAAAAACTATATAAATTCTCTGGATTATTTAAGGCGTATGAAGATTTTGAAATTATTTTTTTTGCCTTGTTTCTATTAACATATCCAAAATTTTTGATACCTTTAAGATAAAGATTATCTCCTATTGTTACAATTTTATTCCCTTTTTTTAATCGGTTCACTAGTTTAAATAAATATTGATTATATTTATCTGAAATATTTCTATAATAAATTATTAAATCATAATCTTTTTTTTCTCTATTAAAATTTTTTCTAAAATCATTTAATATAAAATTAAACTTAAATTTTTTACCAACTAAATTATATTTATGTTTAAAAAAATTATTTGAAAATATAATTTTTTTAAACCGCAGCTTTATTATTTCAATGCTAATTCTTTCAAATATATTTAATAAAAAATAAATTTTTCTTTTTTTAATCGTCCCTGTGATAGGTCCAATAAGTGAATTAGGGGGCAAAAAAATAAAAATTAAAAAATTCCATAAAGGAATATAATTTAAATAAAGAACTTGCTTTGATTGAAAATATAGCTTCCACAAATAAATTACTCCAACAATTGGATAAATATATCTATGAAATAAACCTTTAAAGATAAGATTATTCTTTCTAAGATTTTTTTTTTGATATTTACTTGTAAGATTAATATTTATTAATTTAATATTTTTGTCATTTTTAACTAAGTAATTTAAATATGATTTTCCCAAAATACCTTCTCCACTACTTTTAGAAAGATCACATGCCCAAAAAAATATTTTTTTTTTCATAAATATTAATTTTGATTATATATAAATTAAGGATAAACAAAATATATGAGAAATAAAATTATAAACTTTCATGGAATAAATTTTCATGATTATGATTATCAAAATATAATTAAGGAGATCAACAAAGGGGGATATTTAGTTGCACCTGCTGCTTCAGCATTATACTCAATTAAAAAAAATCATAAGTACCTAAATGCATTGCAAAAATCTAGAATATCAATATTTGACAGTGGTTACTTTTGCATTTTATTGAGATTATTTAGAAATATTAAAGTAAAAAAAAATTCTGGCTATTTATTTCTTAAAACTTTTCTAAATGATATGACAATAAAAAATAAAAAAATATATTTAGTGGATCCATCCTTCGAAGATTCAAAATTTAATAAAAATTATTTACTTAGTAAAAAAATATACAATATAAAATCATATGTAGCTCCATTATATGGAAACAAGATAGAAGATTTTAAATTATTGCAAGAAATAAACTTTTTTAGACCTGATTATATAATAATTAATATTGGTGGTGAAATTCAAGAAATTTTAGCCCTTTTTTTAATTAATAATTTGAAAAAAAAAAACCTCAATTTTTTGTACTGGCGCAGCTATAGCTTTTTTAACAAAAAGGCAGGCACCAATAAACGATTATATCGATAAATTTTACTTAGGATGGTTAGTAAGATTGATTTATAATCCTCGAGTTTATTTTTCAAGAGTTTTAAAATCTATAAAATTAATTAAATTTTTTCTTTAATAAGCTATACTTATGTTCCATAAATAGTATTGCTAAAATATACATAACATAATCGATAGAAAAAATACCAAACGAGGTTTCTAAAACTCCTCTTAAAAATAAAATAATTAATATTAGAGATGAAAAGTTAATTATCTCAAAATTTGTTTGTCTATAACATTTTAATTTGAATATAAAAAATATAAGCAAATGCAATGTTCTTAATCCTAAAATTAATATTATTATTAAAGCTACACCTCCTCCTGATGATAATGAATAAAAAAATATACTTGAAGCACTAGTATTAACTAAAATTCTATCCCCCATTGGACCAAAACCAAGAAATTTGTTTTCTTTTACTTTATAAAAAATATTTTCCCAATGCTGAGTCCTAAAGGATGAGAAACTATTAGGATCAGTATCACGGTAAATTTGAACTTTATATAAATCGCTATTTTGATTTATTATTAAATCCTTTAATTCTAAATTTTCTATTAAGTTTTTATTTTCTATTAAATTTTTATTAGCTGTTAAATTATTAAAAATAATTTTACTATAATTAAAACTATAAAATAAAATTACCGGGATAAGAATATATAAAAAAATTTCTTTTAATTTAATTAAAAATTTTTCTTCTTTTAAAAATACATTTAACATTATGACTAAAGGCCACAAAAAAATTATGGTTCTTGACTGAAGTAAGCAAATAGTCATTCCTAAAAATATAATTAATAGATTTTGAGTTAATTTATAAAAATTATTGATAAAGTTAAAACATATTAAAAAAACAATTAAAATAAGTGCTGTCCTAGCAAGACCAGTTGGACGAGGTACTGTAAAATCAAGGGCATAAATTGTAGGCCACATGTTGTAAAATGATAAATTAGATAGATAAAAATTTTTGTAAAGTGGATAAGAAAACTTAAAAAAAACTATAAAAAGTATGAAAATTGATAAATAAATTAATTTTTCAAATTTTTTTTCTTCATTTTTATTCAAAAGAAAATTTATTATTGTTAACATTAAAAATGGAAAATAAATCCAGTAAATGTTCAAGTAATTTTTGTGGGTTAATAAAAGTGAAATTATTTGACTAATAAAATATAAATTTATTAATACTGTTGATAGGTTTTTAAATAACAAAGTTTTTAATTTTATTTTATCTTTAATAATAAGAATAAACCAAAAAGTACCTATCAATAATGGAAATATAATTCTTATTATTTTTAAAAATTCAATTTTAAATAAACTCTCTAGATTGTATGAAAATTCAAAAATGTAATCTGGGTTTACACCTATACTCAAGCAAATTGATAACCAGAGTATTAAAATGAAATTTTTTTTTATAAATAAAAAACTATTCATTTAAATTTATTATTTTAAATAAATTTTTGTATATAATTTTCATGTTATATTTTTTCTTGTAATGATTTATACTTTTTTTGGACTGCTTTAAATATTTCTTAATATA
>MDSZ01155403.1_pt1 | contig 29070 bp, 47 predicted proteins | sample 811201 | NCBI WGS metagenome assembly MDSZ01 (sample SAMN05326647, study PRJNA326480) | marine metagenome | isolation source: seawater | place: Indian Ocean: North | collected 2010 | reverse complement strand
TGAGTTTGACGCTGAGTCAGTGATGCTTAATGGGCAAGCCCTCGACCAAGAAGAGCTGGCATCCCGAGTATCGAGCCCGTCTCAATGGATGGACAACTTTGATCTAATGGGAATGTATGCCGCGCAGGCTTTGCGGGACAACCATGGTGTGACTACAATCACTGATTATGAGCAGCCCGGAAAATCATGGTCTGTGGATGAGTTTATTGCACTCAAGAAGAGCATTTCATCAGATTATTAGAAGGAAAACTAATGAAAATCACAAAAAGACAGCTCAGAAGAATCATCAAAGAAGAAAAAGCTAAGATTGTAAAGGAAGGATCTCGCGGCCCCGGATGGGATCAGCCAATCTTTCATGATGCAGCCTTAAATGCGGCTCTTGATGACTATGTAGGAAAATATGTAGCGTATCTTGAAGAAGACATTGGTGAGTCTCGAGCCACCTTAGCGTTACATGAAACATTAAAAGAATATTTAGTCAATGGGATCGAAGAAGCAGTACGTGAAGCTGAGAAAGCTGCAGGAGTAGAGTATTAAAATGAAACTAACAAAAAGACAATTAAGAAGAATTATTCGCGAAAGTTGCGGCGTAGAAGCAGCTCCAGCACCTGTAGAAGTAGTAGCTGAGCCGTCAGTCTCGGCACCCGCAGTTGTGTCTGAAGGCGCGCCGCCTGAACAGGCACTAGTAATAGAAATGGAAGTAGCTGCTCGTGCCCTGGAACAGGTCGTAGAGTCGGTGCAAAATGCTGCACAGCTTTGCACTAACTGCAATGAATCAGTAGCCGCTCAGGCACCGCTCGTCGAAGCCATGGTCGCACAGGCTGAGGCTCTCCAAGAAAACTTGGAAGCACAAGCAGAAATGGTTCTGGAAAATTCTACTTCCGACACTCCTGTCCTTGACGCTGTCGCTGACGCTTTAGCATTTTAGGTTAACAGACACATAAAAGCAAGTACATCTTAAAAGTACTGTGTTTGCTTAATCTTGTGTTTGCTGCGCGCTCATTATACTTATAATGTATGAGCGTAGGATCAATAGGCAGCAGTGGGGCAGCAGGAGTCACCCCTCTTGTATCAGGAAATTCTGGTCCTGGCCCTGGAACTTCGGGAGGCGAAGTGCCAAGTGTCGCCGGTGGGCCTGCTGAGATCCCATCCAGCAAAGATACGAATATAACAAACAATATAAACATCATTCAAATGAGCACGCAGGATCTAATATCCTTGCAGAGTGGCTGCACAAATACAGGAGGCCCGGGCTCAATTGGCGCTGTGAGTAGTAGTTCAGAATCAGGGATGGACTTAGAAAAGTTAGTGCAAATGATGATGATGTTGATGATGCTTAAAATGATGCAGGATATGATGCAGCAGATGTCTGGCCAAGGCGCCGGGGGAATGATAGGAGGCTAGCTGATTCATGCCTTCTAAGTTCTCTGTAGGCGATCTGGTCAAAGTGCATTGCTTGCCTCAGAGCTCAGATAGTATCATTTGGAAAAAGAGTGAGGAGGGCCCTCATCTAGGGATTATTGTTGACATTGTTAAGTCGCCTACACAATTATTTGACGAATGCTTAGCAGTCAAAATAGGCGACGGCGATGTGATCACGATTTCACCAAACATGGTTCAAAGTGTAGGTGACTAAGGGGAGTACTATGATTTATACACTACGAAAAGGTGACAGGGGGCAAGAAGTTAAGCGCTTGCAATCAAAATTAAAGATTTTAGACGACGGCGTGTTTGGAAAAGATACAGATGCTGCAGTTCAGGTATATCAAAATTCAAACGGACTTTTAGTTGACGGTCTTGCAGGCCCTAAGACTTTGGGAAGTCTAGGGATTGAAGTTTTGCCGGGAATTGATGTTTCTGCATGGAACGGTAATGTTGACTGGGCTTCAGTAAAGTCCGGAGGTGTAAAATATTGTTGGGTAAAAATAACAGAAGGTCAGACACACACCAACAAACCCTATAAAAGAAATATTCAAGGGTGTCATGACAATAATATAGTGGTCGGCGGCTATCATTTTGGAAGACCAGATACGGGAATAGAAAACGGCCTTAAAAAAGATGCAATTGCTGAAGCACAACATTTTCTGTCAAAGCTACAACCTCTACTCAAACCAGGAGATCTTACACCTGTTCTCGACGTCGAAGCCGGCATGAAAACAGACGATCAACATAACGTCGACTGGAGTCTTGCATGGCTGGAATATGTAGAATCAGAACTAGGTGTCAAACCGATGGTATACACAGCAAGATGGGCAGTCCAGCTTTTTCTTATGAAGGCATCAAAATCATCATTGCAAGAACTGAGCAGGTATCCAGTATGGTGGGCCAGCTACAATGAAGGGGTTGAGGCAGAAAGAAAGCCGACAAAAATATGGTCTGAGTGGGATGTCTGGCAGTGGACCGGAAAGGGCACTGTTCAAGGCATAAAGGGCCGATGCGACCAAAATTGGTTAGCGGGTGGTAAACTAAATAGTCTTTTGATACCATAATTACAGAGTATGCCAACCTTACACATATTCGATTTTGATGATACACTCGTAAGATCTGACAGCGTAATCCGAATTACCCATGCTGATGGTTCTTCTGAAGAGATGACGTCAGAAGAATATGCAAAATATGTCGAGCAACCCGGTGATCAATTTGACTATTCTGACTTTGACAATTACCCACCCAACGCTCGAATTATTGAAGAGGTTTTTGCTGAGTTGAGAGCAGCAATTGCTCTCGATGGACCACAGTCTGTTGTTATCTTGACTGCTAGATCAAACCCTGAACCTGTAAGGCAGTTCTTACAAGACAACAATATTGCTGGGATCGAGATAAAAGCGACAGGTACAGCTAGTTCAATGGCTAAGGCGAGATATGTTTTAGACAGGCTGAAAAATGAAGACTTTGATGAAGTAAGAGTGTTTGAAGACAACACCAACAACATTAGAACTATACAAAAAGTAATCGAGCCAACTGGCGTAAGGTTAAGATCTAATAGAGTGACAAAGCAAGGCGTACATACAGAAAGCTGCACAGGGCCTCTGCGTTACTCTCTGTTGTCTTTGTTGAGTTAACAGGTGTATAACTAAAGAAATTAATTTCGTGATCTTCTAGCAGCTTCTAGATTTACCCACGAATTATTTCAGTAATATATGCCCTTAGGTAATTTTCACTCTTGACAGGACAAAGCTGATCATACACAGCTCTTGTATCGATTCCTTTTGGCATTGAAGACTCAAAAGTTTCAAAATCACCGCACTGAATCGCTTCTCTGACAGAAGTTCCACTTACATCTGGCGTACCGACGCCTCTCGTAAATGCTTCTGGGTTCTCTTCAGCGGCAAATTTTACTGCGCCGGCTGCATGTGCTTCCGGAAAATATTTTTGAATGGAAGCGGGAGAGTAATTTCTAGCTGTATCAGTAGGGTCAGAATAGACTGTGTAGACATGCTCTAAATTTCCTTGCAAAGCCTTTTCGTTTGCGTCAATTAGTACATCATACACCTTTCTAACAGGAGACCCCCCATAAACCGGCGTCACGTTTCCAGGAAGTATTGCCTCTATTTGATTTGTCCAGATATTTTGCATGTCCGCCCCATGGATGGGCAGCTCACCTTTTCTCTTTCTATCTGATGTAGAAACGTACAGTAAAACTTCTTCATTTTCTCTAGCAGCAGTTTCTACCAGCGCGTGATGACCAGCATGGTAAGGTTTTGCTGCCATGGGAACTAATCCTATTCTCATTATAAACCTCTGTCGTATACTATATATTTATCAATCGAGGCACTAATGAACAAGCATTTAAGAGAAGCAATTTTCAAACAAAAAGTAAAACGCATGCACCGTCAAGCTGTTAGGAAAATGTTGACAGAGCAAGAGCATAATCTCTACACAACATTTGTACAACCGTTTACAGACGTAATAGATGCCACAGCCCTTACTGGACAAGATATCTTAAATGCCCTAAGGTTGCAATTTGATCTCTTGTTTACTCTAAGCCCTAAGAAGATGGAGGAGGCCCACAAGCGGTTCGACGACCGCAAAGCTAAAATTAATGAAAAGTGGGGACCTATCATGGAGAGAACTGATGAAGCACTAGCTAATTCTGACGCAAATCTTTTTGCTTTAGTGATGGCTCCGGAGCTTTTCTTGGCCAGCGAAGCCTTAGCTGTAGGGTATGAAAAAGCTAAAGACTTAAACACGTACTTGTCAGATGCTGGCTGGAAAATACCGCTAGCTTCAGGAATTTTAGGCTATACACCTGATAGTGATACAGGGACAGGTGGGGCAGACGCCGCCGAGGATGACACGAGATCTCTTCTTGCTAGACTGGGAAGCCTTTTTTATATAGAAGCAGCATGGCATGACGGAACGCTAATTGTAGAGCAGGATACTTCCACGCCAAAAAAGGAGCCTGACTTTAAAAAAGCGATGACCAAGTACTTAAAAGATACAGGTCTTCTTAAAAGTTTTGAGCAGGATGCAAAAGAGCTGCTAGAGACGCAAAAAGAACTAGTAGACACAATTTTAAACGAAGCAGTTCCTAGGCTCACCTTGATAAGTCGTTTAACACAAACTTCAGATATCGATGAGTTCGTAGAAGCCATTGAAGAGGCACAAAAGGAAGGCCTAGATTTAAAAGCTGCTGGCCTAGATGCTGCAAAAGATGAAGTAATGAAGTCAGCAGAATCGCTAGCACAGTCTGATGAATTCAAAAATCAAGTAGCTGAACAGAGTAAAAAATCACCAGAAGACATATCTGAAGAAGAGCTGATAACTGCTGCGAAAAATGTCGCTTTTGTGAATGCAAAACAAGAGTTTGATAAGCAAGCGTCTCAAGGAAAAGAGCAACTCAAGGCTGCTGCTTTAGAAGAGTTGCAGTCTGAGGTTCCCGATGAAACAAATCTCAGCGCTATGAGAAAAAGCCCGACCGGCCTAGAGTATATAAAACTTATCGAAGACGCTAAACAAAAAATCCAAAACGCTTAATATTACTTAGCTGACACAGGAGCGTGTAATGAGTAATACAAAGCATTGGGTGCCCGAGATAATGTACGAAGATTCTCAAGAAGAAGGCTTCGCTAGTCATATTCCTTTTATCCCTGTACCTGAGGAAGAAAACATGCCTCAGATTCTGTATATTTTTGAATCTCGTGAAACCGGTGAGTTTGAGCCAGGCCCGGAAGGGGAAGACCTTCCTGTGACTGAGATGGAGCTGCATCAATATGCTGACATGAATGTCCTAAAAACAAAGCTAGATCTACAGACTTATGACAAAGTTCGTACTGCACTTGGTTTAGAACCAATGCAAAAAGCAGTAGAGGCAGGGCAAGAAATATCAAATAATGTGCGCCTAAACTTAGGGCAGGTCGCATATTACCCGGATGGAACAGGAAGAAAAAGAGTTTCATTAAATGATGTTGTAAAGGACAGCTGAAAAGTGTAAATCTCTAAAATATGTGATACTATTATTACACAGCAATTAAAGGAGCAAGTGTTTTGGTTGAAGCATATCTAAGCAGAGAAGATTCTTTAAATGCACTCAGAAACATGAAGGCATTTCATGATGAGTGTAAAAATTTATATGCCCGGCATGGCTTTGACTTGCTGGACAATCTTGGGCGGCGCAATATTATTCTTTCGCAAGCTCAAGAGAAGTTTTTTGCTGATGAAATCGCAAAGAATTTTGACGGCGTGGTTAATGATGGAAGAACAGGCCAACCTGATATCGTCATCACTAGTATTGAGAAAGAACTTGAATGTAAATTGACCAGTCGTCATAAAGGCGGTGCAATTACATTTCAGTCTGACTACGAAACACTAGTCCGAAAAGGATCTCTAGACTATCTTTATGTAATTGCAGACCAATCTTTTGAAAAGTTTGCTGTGTTACATTTTCAAGGGTTAACAATAGAAGATTTTAGGCCTCTTTCGAACGGTTCTAGGGGCAAAGTCGCAATGTATAAGCACAAAGGTATGAAAAAGTGCAGTGTGCTTGTAGGAAGTGTCAAAAACAACAATCTTTTAAACATTGAAAAGCTTCACATGAAGTTGATGGATCCTACTCTGCCTCCTTACAAAAGGCAGGGTGCACAAAAAAGTCTAAAGTACTGGAAAGAAAAACCCAGTTCGTACTCATTTGTCTTGGAGGCTACTGATGAAAATTGAAGTGGGCTCTATAATCTACATTATAGACCCAGTAAAAAAGACAGTTGTTCCTGCACGTGTAAATGAACAGCTAGTTTCTAAGACAGTTAAGGGTGAAAGTACTACACACAATATAGAGTTACCTTCTGGAAAAACAGTAAATCTCGAGTCTATCGATGCTGTGTTTTTTAACAGTCTAGACGAAGTTAGAGATCACCTTTTGGAAAGGGCAAGAGAGGTCATTGAGGTAGGCATTAATAATGCAAAAAAAGCTGCAATGACAAAGTTTAAAGTACAAGAAAGTAATGAAAGCCCGCTATCAAACGAAGTACTAGAAACTGCTTCTGATACTGAGAACATTCAGGTGACACTTCCAGATGGTACTGTTGCAAAAGCTAACGTTAAAATCCCAACGGAATTTCTAAATGAAAGTATTAATAGTTGACGCCTACAACATGATCCACCGGGCTCGATTTGGTTACGCCAGGGGGGATCATGCAATAACATTTAATTTTTTTCGTGCGCTAAAGTCTGAGATTGTTCGCCATGAGTCAGAAAAAGTTTATATTGTATCTGAGGGGCGCCCTTCTCACCGCCTTAAGATAAACTCAGACTATAAGGGGCAAAGAAAACCTATAAAAGACAAAGGTTTTTCTAGACAAAAAAAGGAAATATTTGAAATTTGCGAAAATTTGCCAATAACATTTATTCAACATCCAGACTATGAATGTGATGACGTAATAGGTTACCTGTGCAAGAAAGTGCACGGCAAAGATGACGTGACAATTGTGTCGTCAGACTCAGATTTCATACAACTGCTGGATAACAGAAATATAAAACTCTGGAATCCTGTCAAAAAGAAGTATATTGATCAGTGGCCTGTTGATTATGTAACGTGGAAGGCCCTCAAAGGCGATCCGACTGATAACGTACAGGGCGTTAAGGGGATTGGTGAAAAGCGCGCATATGCGCTGTGTCAATCACAGGATATTTTGCACAATTTTTTAAATGAAGATGTCAATAGAAAAAGTATGTTTACTTCTGCATACGACCAGATCATCTTAGCTGATATTAATGAAAAATGCCCCAGCTGGATCATTAAGAAATTTGACTTTAATGAAAAGAAAGTATTAAATGCCTTCACAGATCGAGGCTTTAAGTCAATAATTGGTAAGTCATGGGCCGGTTGGCTAGAAACAATGGAGAAACTTAATAATGTCACAAATCAATGTGGTCTTAACTAACAGTCAGTTAGCAGAATTGCGTCAACGAGGTCTCTTGAAAGACTCTGAAGTCGCTTTTCTTGCGGGCGATCTGGTAATTGCAGAAAATCCAGTAACGTCAGAAAGAAGAATTGTAGGTGAAGCGAAATTGCTTGCTGAAAACGCAAATAAAAGAGTGTTAAAAGGATGATGAACGCAGTATCAGATTTAAAGTTTGACAGAGAAGCGCAAGAAAAAATAATTGAAGGTGTCAACTCTCTTGCAAATGCAGTAAAAGTTACTCTAGGCCCAAAAGGAAAGAATGTGGCAATATTCCGGTCGGGAGAGACACCACATCTTACTAAGGATGGAGTAACTGTTGCTAACGCTATTTCTTTACGTGACCCTTATGAAAATTTAGGCGCGCAGATAGTCAAAGAAGCAGCCCAGCGATCTGCGGAAGTCGCAGGCGACGGTACAACAACATCAACAGTCCTGGCTCAGGCAATACTGCATGAATGCATTAGACTGATTGATTCAGGCCTAGATGCAAGACAACTCTGCGCTGGTATTGAAGCTGCAGCAGTTGATGTTTTAAATAAGCTTGAGGATACCCGACTTGATATCGAGAACAGGCAAGACCTGGTCAGCGTTGCATCTATTTCCGCCAATGGTGAAACAAAAATTGGAGAGCTAATTGCAGATGCTTTGGAGTCTGTAGGTGACGAAGGGGCAATTTCAGTTGAGCAAGCAAAAGGTTTTGAGACAAGCTTAGAAATTGTTGAAGGGACTGTAATTGATAGAGGCTTTTTGAGCCCGTATTTCATTACAGATCAGTCCAAGGGAATCGCTGAGCTAAATAGAGCATTAGTTTTAATTTACAACCAGACCTTAAGTACTGCGCAGTCGATCTTGCCAGCCCTAGAACATGCAGCTAGAAGCAATCACTCACTTTTTATCGTTGCTAATGATGTAACGAGTGAAGCGCTTCAGACGCTGGTTTTAAACAAGATGAAAGGATCATTGAGTGTTTGCGCTGTCAAAGCACCGGAATTTGGAGCGGCTAGAACAGTGGCGTTGCAAGATCTTGCTGCCATATGCAATGGAAAAGTTATTGCAGTAGACGATTCTTCACAGTTGCAGACTGATGCAGCATCTTTTTTAGGATATGCAGAAAAAATTATTGTAGACAAGCACGGCACAGTAATGATTGGCACAGAAAAAGACAGGGAGTCAGTCAAAGAAAGGATCGGGTCTTCTAAGGAAGTAGTGGAATCAGCTGCATCGTCTGAGAGTGACATTGCGATCGCCAAAAGAAGGCTTCGACGTCTCTCAGAAGGAATCGGTATTATTCGCGTCGGCGGCGCAACTGAAGGAGAAATGCTCGAGCGAAGAGACAGAATCGATGACGCTCTCCATTCAGCTAGGGCTGCCAGAAAAGAAGGGATACAGCCCGGCGGTGGGTGTGCCTTAGTGTTCGCAGCAGACAAGTGCAAAGTCAACAAAGCGAACACTGAGTCTTTTGTCTCAGGGTACGAAGCATTATTAAAAGCTTGTAAAGCTCCCTTGCGACAAATAGTATTAAATGCAGGAGAAATTCCTGAGCTCGTTCTTAAACGTGTAAAAAGAGGAAAACGTCTTGAAGGATATGACGCAGCTAGCAACAAGTTTGGCGACATGATATCTATGCAAATAATCGACCCACACTTGGTAGTAAATTCAGCATTGCAACATGCAGTTTCAGTTGCATGTAATATACTGTTAATTGGGTGTGCAGTCTATGTTACAAATGATATAGTTGAGGATTTTGGACTAATTGAATCTCTATAAGTGCTTTTTGTGCAAAGATATAAAAAGCATGGTATTATAGGGACAGAGGCTTACAATAACAACAACCATAGGAGGATATCGTGGGCCAGAAGTTTGATTTTGAATGTTCTACGTTTGGAAGGGATGAGATTCTAGAGATGTCATCTGATGAACTACAGCAGCATATCTTTAAGTTTAAGCGTAAGATCCGGGAAGCAACCCGAATGGGTCGTGACACGACTGAGCTTGAAGTTGAGTATTGCTACTTGGATCATGAGCGCCAAATGAGAATGAGGTCTGAAAAGTTTTCTAAAAAGAAACGCCGCGAAGGAGGGCGCTAATGTCACAAGATCTAAAAGCTTTCTTTAAGTCTGTAGGCAAGACTCCGCTTCTAACTAGAGAAGAGGAGATCGAGCTCTCTAAGAGAATCGAGCAAGGAGATGCAGCTGCAAGAGATCAAATGATCCGGGCAAATATTCGTCTGGCTATAAGCATTGCTAAGAATTATTCAAAAAATGGAAACCTAGAAGACTTAATTCAAGAATCTTCAATGGGGCTTATTAAAGCAGTCGATAGATTTGATTGGAGGAAGGGATTTAAGTTTTCGACTTATGCGTGCTGGTGGATAAAGCAGGCTGTAAGACAGCATATTGCAGCTCAGAGCGGATCGATTAAGCTTCCCACATATGCTAAGGGAATGCTGTACAAAATGAGAAAAGTGACTGAAGAGTATGAAGAAGAGTTTGGTGTAACTCCGACCCAACAAGAAGTTGCAGACCTCCTTGGTACATCTTTGCCAACGCTGCAATCACTAATAAAGTCGGCATCTACAGCAGTCTCGCTAGAAGACTCAGCTTTTCAGCAAGATCCTGGGTCTTCTCGTCGAATGCACGACAAGCTTGTTGATGAATCAGCGCCTGACCCTGATGAAGAAATTGACAAGAAGCGCCTAATGAAAGTTGTTAGAGAAGCTCTTGTTAACCTTACACCACGGGAAGAAACAGTATTGAGACTAAGGTTTGGAATTTCTGAGTCAGATCTAGCAGAATGCACTCAGCCAACTGAATAAATTATAGGAGAAGAATTATGCCAATGCCCAAAGGTTTTAAGTCAAAGCACGGATACGCAACAACAAAGCAGTTCGCCGGCGGCGAAGATTATCGTGCCATTGCAGAAAAAATGACATCCCAAGGCTTTAAGATGAACCACGCGACAGCAAGAAATGTATTTCTTTCTGCACTAAGAAAGATCGCAAAACCAGTTCATCAGGTCAATAACTTGTCAGTCTCTGAAGATATTTTGCAAAGGACAGCAAAAGATCCTCGGTTTCAAGCAGGTGTTGCTGAAATCTTAAGTTCAATTAATAAAAATGTGAGGAAATAATGGAGCCATCAGACTGGAAGTTTGTCTTTAGACGTAGAAAGTGGAAACTTGAAAATTACATTTCAGATTGTCTAACAGTTGGCGATGCCCTAGATAAATTTGAAAAAGGCGGCATGTCCGCTCCGGATACCGAAGATTTAGTAGCACTCGGCTTAAAGGACACACATGAAAAGTCAAAGAGTGTCAGTGCAGACAGTGTAGACAGTGTAGACTTAAAAGCTCAAAAAGCACCGAAGCGTGTTGACAAGCCTGCAAATGTAGACGACAAGCCTGCAAATGTAGATGATTGGCGCAAGTCACCTCCTGCACGTACTAAAAAGAGCAGCACAAAAAATGAAAAAAAGACAAAAAGCACGGCAAAAGGTTATGACGAACTCGTTGTTATCGAAACCGCAGAATAAAAAACTCGTACAAATAAGTCCAGGGCCGTATTTTAAGCTTTCAGAAAACGAAAGAGCAATGATCAAAGAAGAAACTACAGGACTTTTAGTGTCTTCTCTTTTAAATGAAATGACCGGAGAACCTGTTTATAATGTTGCTTTGGTCGACGGAGAACTTCTTTTAATTTCTACGGAAGATCCATGCCTGGCAGATTCAAAAAATTAGTACATGCACTTTGTGCATTCGGTATCGCACTAAATACTGTAATGTTTGGAATAAATCTTTGGGCAGATATGCACCAAATGGCAATTTTTAACCTTCTCAGCGCCGGCGGATGCTGGGTTGGGTATTTTATCTATGGAGAAAAAGAAAATGGCAACTAATCAAGATGTTAATGAGCTCTTTGAGCGTTACACTCGTATTGAAAATGAAATTAAACTCTTGCAAGAAGACAAAAAAGTACTTCTGGCTGAGTTTAAAGACCGAGTAGACCCAAAAGCATTTCAGTCTGCACTTAGGTCTGCAAAAATTCGAGCCAGACTTAAGCCAGGCGAAGTGCAAGACTTTGACCTCGCGCTGGTACTCTTGGAAAAAGAGCTTTGTGTTGAGCACATCGATTAATGCCCGCAAGAACAATTGTACAATGGCCTGATAAGAGGCTTTCTCTCGTTTCTGAAAATGTAGACCCTACAAGCCCAGAGACAAGGATGCTCGCAAGAGACCTCTTAGACACAATGATCGCTGAGTTTGGCTTAGGGTTAGCAGCTCCTCAAGTAGGAGAAGCAAAGTCAATCTGTGTTGTTAAGAAAAGCTTCGCTAGTGTGTCTGATTTGCCTGAAGATCCGCTACTATCAGATACAATAGTTTTGGTCAATCCAGTTGTTACTCCAATTGGGTCCGAGACATTCAAGTGGAAAGAAGCGTGCCTGTCGGTCAAGGGGATTGAAGAAGAAGTATCCCGACACAAAAAGATAAGTTTGCAATATTACAACCTTGCTGGAGAGATGAAAACCTTAATTTTAGAGGGTCAAATGTCAGGTGTGATACAACACGAAACTGATCATCTAATAGGAAAAGTCTTTGTTGATAGGCTTTCTTCTGACAAGAAGCGCAAAGTAAGATCGAAGATCTACTCGAAAAAAAGAAAGGTAGCAGCACAGGCAAAAAAAGAACTTAAACGACAAAAGCGCGAAGAAATTCTCGAGCGTCAGCAGAACGAAGAACCTCCTCGGCCTGGCTTTCGCCAACGACCTAAAAATGAAGCAAAGGCACAACCTAAGAGAAAGCGACGATCAAAAACTTTCGGCAAAAATAAAAAGAGAAAAAGGTAGTGAAAAGAAGTAAAATTGCATTAATCTTAAGAGGCGTTCCAGGTTCTGGTAAGTCTACTTTTGTCAAAGCAATTAGCATGCTTCCGGGAAGCATGGCAGTTCACGCTATTGATGACTTACACATTGACAATAATGGGAACTTTTTGTGGGATGAGGAAAACGCTCAGCGCTTATCCACACTTAATTTTGCCAATTTCGTAAAGAGTTGCGCTGCAGGCTTAGATACTATAGTTTGCGACGCTATAAATATTGAGACTGAGGAGTTTCAAAAGTACATTGACATAGCTGATCAATACAATTACAGTGTCTATGTAATATGCGCTAACCCACCAACTCCTGCTCAATCAACTAAGCGTAACAAACATCACACTTCTAGTAGTCAAGCCAGAGATATGTACTCAAGATGGGAGCACTGGCCTACACCTAGAATGCTAAAGGAGCTTTGTTGTGACAATAAGTGAAATTTTAGAAGAGATTAAGAATACCTCTGGCGCAAATGACAAGAAGGCAATCCTAGAGAAACATAAAAACAATGAGGTTTTAGTAGAAGTTCTAAGAGCTGGCCTAGACCCGTTTATGGTTTTTCATGTCGTCAAAGTTCCAAAAGTAAAGGAGAGAAATGTCCCTGAAAATGAGCTTCTTTCGTGGAATTCTTTCTTTATGGCAGCAAATGCATGTATGACTAGAGAAGTCACAGGAAATGACGCTGTAAGTGCGATGCATCGTGTTTTTGCAATCTCATCAGAAGATAACGAAAAATGGATGCGAAAAATCTTAAAAAAGCACTTGGCAATAGGTGCCTCTACAAAAACTATCAATAAAATTTTTCCTGGCTTGATCCCTACGTTCAATGTTTCATTAGCCCAAAAGTTTGACGAAAAAAGGCTTGAGGGCAAAAAGATGGTTTATGTTGAACCCAAGCTTGACGGAATAAGATGTTTTGCGATAGTCGAAAATTCAAATCCAGTGCTTTATGCCAGGTCTGGTAAGGTTATTTCTAATTTTGGTAGTACTATAGGTGCAGAATTGGCAAAGCTCCCGGATGGGTGCTATGATGGCGAAATTATGGGAAAAGACTTTACAGCTTTGATGCGGCAAGCTTACAGAAAAGAAAATGTCGAAACTGAAGGTACTTATTTTGCGCTATTTGACTACATGTCTCTAGAGTCTTGGGAAAAAAGAGAGTGTAGCAGAACGACCCATATGAGATATGCTCAGCTGTACAGTATGATTCAGACACACAAAGATGACTTCGAATATCTTAGACTTGTACCTAGAGTTTCGTGCCCTGCTGACTACAAAGAGATTTTGGTGCATCATGATAAATTTGTGAAGCAGGGGTACGAGGGTGTAATGATCAAAGATATGAAGGCACCTTATAAGTTTGGCAGAGGATATGAAGTGATGAAATTAAAAGCATTTCATGACGCTGATCTTAAGATAAAATCTTTACTAGAAGGCACAGGAAAGCATGCAGGAAAATTAGGGTCAGTTATTGTAGATTTTGAGGGAGTCGAGGTACAAGTAGGCTCAGGATTTTCTGATGCCCTCAGGGATCAAATATGGGAAGATCCAGAAAATTTTATCGGAAGAGTTATTGAAGTAAGATATCAAGAAGTCACTCCTGACGGTTCTTTAAGATTTCCTACATTTGTGTGCTTTAGAAATGATAGATAAAGTGACTATATCTTATCGACAATCATACTTATAAAATGAGGTGAATGATGAGAAGACATCTACACGAGGCTAAAGCTGACTTAGAGTTGGCAATTGTAAAATCTCTTGACAGGGCACCGCTCACGGTAACTGAACTTCAGGAAATCGAATCACTTACTGTGAGAGATCTAATGTCAGATCATGATTTAGATTATATTTTAGCTGAACGTGTTTTAAGTCATGCGAAAAATGAGTCTTTGCGCTTACAGGCACAAAACTTGCAAACACGAATTCCTGACCTTGAAACTTCTTACACCTCCCTTACCCGCTCAAATCCAATAGATCAAAAACCCGAAAATCTATCTGAGGGAACTTTAAGAAAGATTATTCGAAGAATTGTCAATGAGGAGCTAAGCGGATAAGGCAGACGAGGGACCAAATGTAGGAATAGATGAAGCTAAACTTCACAGGTATAATATTAATCTCTTTTTTGACGATTTCCTGTGGAGCATCAGACACCCCTACAACACTTTCTCATGATGCATCATATCCTAATCCAGTAGTTGAAACTACAGACACCTCTGAAGAAGACCAGCCTGCGCCAGATCCATGCGCAGGTATTACTACTGCCAGCGATAAGTGGTGCTCATGCAACCCACAATGTTGCCAGGCCCAGCTCTGGTTCTGTCCACCCGTTTTTGGTGATCCGACATACTATAAAAAAGAAGTCATAGTTGACATTTGCGATGACAGCCTGCAACCCTGCATATACGGCCAAGATGATCAATGCCCACCGCCTGAAGTTATCTATATGGGTGAGTGTGAAGAAGCGTATGAGTGTCCACCGAGCTCACAAAATCTAGACTACGGTTGGCAGTGGTGTGAGATGGACGACGGCACAGTGGGCAAGCAACACATCACGTGTGACAAAGGGCAGCTAAAATATACACCTTGCCAACCTTGTGATGTTGAAGTATGTGACGGAAAGGATAACGACTGCGACGGCGTGGTAGACGAAGGGCTAAGCGTTTCTCCATGTGAAACAGAGTGCGGCGCAGGCAACGCAGTATGCATTGACGGTCAAGAGGTCTGTTTTGGCCCAGAGCCCCAGGAAGAGATTTGTGACTACCTAGACAACGACTGCGACGGAGAAACTGACGAATTCCAGCTTAATGAATGTAATGAGTGTGGCCCAGTCCCTGCAGAAGTCTGTGACGGTGTTGATAACGATTGTGACGGAGACACGGATGAAGACCTTGTAAAAGTGTGTACCACAGCTTGTGGGAGCGGTGTTGAAGTTTGCACGAACGGCGCCTGGGCCAGCTGCACAGCCACACAGCCAAGCCCAGAAATCTGCAACGGCTTAGATGATGACTGTAACGGACAAATAGATGATGGTATTGACTGCATGTGCACTATTCAAGACGTAGGGTCACTATTTCCTTGCGCAGAACCACCTTTGTTGTGTGGGCAAGGGTTCAAGACTTGTGAATGTGTAGATCCTGCATGTCTAGAGATCGTAACAACAGAGTGTTTTGCAGCATGCCACTGGTTGGCAGACCCACCCGGATCAGATCCAATGTGTGATTCTTTGGTAGGCATGCCCCTCCAAGAAGAGGAATGCAATAATTTTGATGACAACTGTAATCAGCTTATTGACGAAGATCTTTATGTAGGGTGTTATACTGGTCCTGAAGGCACGCTGAATGTAGGAATATGTGAGCCAGGAAGTATGACCTGTGTCACTGGTGTCTGGGGTGGCTATGATGATCAAGAAAATTTTCTTGCAGGCATGTGCATGGATGAGACAGTCCCACAAAAAGAGCAGTGCAACGGCTTAGACGATGATTGTGACGGTGTGGTTGACTGGGGTGAAGAAGTGCCTGAAACTGATATCTTGTTCATAGTAGACTGGTCAGGATCTATGAGTGATGAGATAAGTGCAGTTCTCACAGCACTAAATCAATTCGCGGGCCACTATTCTCTTCAAGATAAGCTTCACTGGGGGCTTATTGTAGGCCCTAGACAAGTACCGGGAGATACTGACGAAAGACTGTATATGATATCAGACATATCACCATTTCCTGACTTTTTATCAGACTTCGCAGGCCTAGGAAATACAGGTATGAACACAGGCGACGAAATGCTTCTAGATGCACTGTATTTATCGCTCCAGAATATATCAGCTGATGCTCCTCTTGATATGTTTAACTCAATTTGGGCAGGGTGGAACGTAGGAGAGTCTGTACCTCCAAAAGATGCATTTAATATTAGCTGGCGTCCAGGAGCAGACAGGGTGATAATTGTGTTTAGTGATGAAAAGCCACAAAGTTATTTAGATCCGTCTGTAACGGTGCAGCAGATAATCTCTACAGGTCAGGCTACGCCGCAGTTAAAAATTTATACGTTTGCTACCAATGAAATGTGGGAATGGGATGAGATTTCGACTTCTTGTGGTGGCAAGCATTACCCACTTAGCAACAACACAGTAGAGATGTACAATTATTTAATGGAAATATTGGATGAAATTTGTATGCCCCCGGCAGATTCACCATAGCAAAATGTATGCTGTGGCTATAAAGTAAAAATATTTTTATAAATCTCAATCAATTCTCTTATATGTTTAAAGATGCTACTATTAGGATCTAGAGACCTAGTTATCTCATACCCTAGTGGGAGGATTTTATCATGAGTACTAAAAACAAGGATTGTGAAAAAACTGACGTCTTAGGAAAGCTAGAAAAGGCTGCTGATAGTCTTGAAAGCGCATCAAGTCAGCTCTCGGCAGCTGTAACACAGCAGCAGCTTGACCTCGTTAAGGAACGAGTCTCTATTTGTGAAAGTGATCTAGTCGTTTCGAAAGAAGGACTAGAAGTGCTAGCGCAAAGATCTGCAGTACATGCCGAAGAAGCCGATGCTGGTCATACGCAACTAAATGAGATAATGCAATCAATGGAAAAAGACTTTGCAGGACTTAGAGCGTTAGCTTTAACTGCTTTCACTCTTGCAACTATTTCCATAGTAGGGCTTATTATTAGCGTTGTTCTTTGACTTTGTAAACTTGAGTGGCGAGGTCTATTTTAGAGTTATACCCTAACAAAATCATAGAGGTTTTAATGAAAAGCTTGAGTCAACTAAAAGAACAAAACGAAAATCTTTCAAGAGAGCTAGCTGAGTCATGTCGACATGTCGTAGACTTACAGTTTGCTTGGAATGATCTGCATCAGAAGTACCGCAAGCAAAAGAAATCTTTTGCAAAATTTCTTTTAGAAAACAAGCATGCAAATACAATGGAGTCAGCACTTCAGAAAGTCGAAGCGATTCTAAAAAGAGAACATGAGCCTCAAGAGCTTGAGTCTAACATTAAACACGAAAACGATCTTTATTAGGGAGAAAAAATGTCGAAGAGTGAAAAAAGTAAAAATTCGTTACACGGCAAACCTTGGGCTACACATTCTAAACACAAAGAATATAGTAGCGCTGCATTAGAGAAAGAAGGCCTAGAAAAAAACGAAGACTTACAAGTAAAAATTCGCAGGTACTCAGACGATACATTTCAAGTAAAGACCAGATCGACAGTCACTCCTAAAAAAGAACCGGTACAAAAAGAAGTTTCTGCTAGCGCCGCCAAGAAAAAAGACGGAAAGCCGAAAACAAGAGCACAGCGCAGAGCAGAAAAGATGCGACGAAAAGCTCAGCAGGAAAAAAAGAACTAGAATTGTGCAAGTTTCTTTAGTCTAGGTTATAATATAGATGTAACCAACGGAGGAAACATGCCCCGCAAGTCTCGAGACCTTCGGCTTTCTCAGACAAAAAGCCTTATCGAAGCTTATGCTGAAGCTGGGATCGGTCATGCTGATCGATCTTTTCGTTTCATGAATGATATGCTTGTACGTCTTGAAAGAGGGAAAGGACTGTCCACAGGGCAGCGAAAGTACCTAGACAGCTTAATTGATCAAGGTGTCCCAAAGCTTAAAAACGAAGAGCGTGTTAACGAGATTCTTGCAGCTGCAAAAGTCGATGGCATGCAGCAATCTGCTTCTACTCTTAGCGATTTTGCTTTTAAAGTAGGTAAAGGATGGTCTCTCTCCGAAAAGCAAGAGAAGTTTCTTGCAAGTCTTCTCTCCAAGGCAGAGAAGCTTAAGAAAGAGGGGCGTTTCCGACCTTCGGGTGAACTCCTAGAAGATCTTATGGCAGCTAGTTCTATCTGTGCTGTAAAGAACGGCTGGTATTGGCAGCATCGTCCAGGCACTGCTAAGGCATATGACAAGGTGAGTCGCTGGCTTGACTGGCATCGTCGCAACAAGGTGCGAAACGACCTTCTAGAAGCCGGCATTGATGAAGACACAGTTAATGCTGGTAACATTGCAGGAGAAGAGCCAATCATTGATCAGTGGGCGTGTGATAAGCTGCTCAAGGCCCTTAAGAATCCTCTCAGTGAGCTCAAAAACCCTAAGCATCCTGCAGGGTCAATGGTCTGGAAGGTGATGTACAATGCGCCCAAGTCTTGTGCACTCGTCACGGGCCCACCAGTTGTTCAAAAGGGAAAGATCGTCTATCCTTGTTTGGTAAGTGGTGAAGATGTCATGGTGCCGACAGAAGATCTTAAAAAGAGGCGCGGATAGTGATCAAGCTAGCATGTAAGATTCCAAAAAAGATCGTATTGGCTTGTAGTGGCGGAAGAGACAGTATGTCTGCACTGGAGTTCTTAGTTCGTGGACGAAGAGATGTAACTGTAGCGTACTTTAATCACGCGACACCTCACGGAGATGATGCAGAGGCCTTCCTGAAGGACTTCTGTGATACGCAGAGTCTTCCTTTAGTAGTAGGTAAGTATCAACACAAAGATGATCAGAAAGAACCCACAGAAGCATCCTGGCGGGTTCAGAGGTATGAGTTCCTAAAGAAGCAAAATACCACAGTGTTGACAGCTCATCATCTAAAAGATGCTGTAGAGTGGTGGATTTTTTCTTCTTTGAGAGGCAACCCAGCGTTGATTGCTCCGACGAGAAAAGATATCCCGGTGATTCGACCTTTTATCACATCTCACCCAGATGACCTTCACACACATTTTAACGAATATAAGCACATCGAAGACCCATCAAACAAAAGCACAAAGTTTACCAGAAACTTTATTAGGCATGAAATCTTGCATAGAGCCGAGCGCGTAAATCCGGGCCTGTATACAACAATTAAAAATATGTACGAGAGGCATGACAATGATTGAAAATCTTTTATTCTTTGCAGTAGGCTATTTCTTTTGTAGACTGATCCAGCCACAAGCAAAAGCTGACACACTTCTGTATTGGAACAAAGATTGTATGGGCTGGCGTCCTCTAGCAGATAAGTCAGAAATGAAAGACGGCATGCGTTATCTAGCTGCGTTCGAAGTGCTTCCAGAGCAGTCTACTGAAGAAGATTAGACAAGGTGGTTACTTATATGTGTGGATATAGGCGAGCTAGTAATAGTAAGACTAGAGGAAACTGGAAATTCACGGTTTCTAGTGCCGGGCATTATTGTTGATAAATACGTGGGAAAATACGAAAACAACACACGCCATATCTACGAAGTACTTACTAGAGGTGAGACTGTTAGTGTAACTGACTCAGACCTAGGCCCTATAGACATGTGGATGAGCAAGAAAGTTTTGGAAGAGAAATGGCAAGATGTATGAGTACAAAGCAATAATCACCAAGGTGTATGATGGCGATACACTTACAGCTGAAGTTGATCTAGGTTTTAAAATGTGGGCTAAAAAAATAAAACTAAGATTAGTAGGCATCGATACCCCTGAGATCAGATCAAAAGATCCTAAAGAAAAATCTTTGGCCATAAAAGCCCGTGACAGAGTAAGAGAACTTTGTTTGGGAAAAGAGGTTGTAATCACTACACATGGTAAAGGAAAGTACGGAAGGTGGCTAGCATCCGTTTATATTGACGGTGATATAGATTTACGGCGTTTCTTAATAACAGAAGGCTTGGCAAAAAAATATGAATAAGGGTGATCTAGTAATAAACACATCCGGAGAAGAGTGGACCTCCCCGGGCGTTGTAATTAAAGGCCCATATGGTGCGGTTGAGAAGGTAGAGTCTTCTTGGGACGGACGCGCCCTACTCACAGTTGAAACCAAAGTAGTTGATGTTTTGCTAGGGACAAAAATTTATTTTAAAATTCCGATTGAAAAACTAAAAGTTCTTAGATAGTATTTTTAAAGGAAAGGACAGTACGGGGTGATAGCTCAATCGGTTAGAGCAGCGGTCTCATAAACCGCAGGTTCCGGGTTCGAGTCCCGGTCACCCTACCAATCATATGAACAACCTGCATAAACTATTTGAATCTTTCTTTACACTTCTGCTAATGTTTGCAACAGGGGTAATAAGTTTGGCAATTTTATCTAAAATATGTTGTACAATGATTAACTAAGGCTATAATTTGGTGTCTAATCAATTGGTAGCTTAGACAATCATCGAAAATAACATTAAGGAGAAAAGATGAATTACTCGAAGACCAAGAATACCAAGCGTTTCGCTTTTACTGTCAACCGCAACACCACAGCCAAGCAGGCAGGTTCAAACACCGTAACCATTGAAACGCAGCCGTATGCTGATGGCCAGTACAGCGTCGGCCAGTCGAGCATTACGCTTACCGTCCGTGAGGCTAAGGCGCTTAATTCTTTTTTGAGCGACAACCTTAACAGCGACGCTGTGGTCTAGTATACTTAGGCCCTTATCCGCAGGGAGGCACGGGACTACAGGTGCCTCATTTTTTTTAAAAGAGGAAAAAATGAAGAGCTTATTCACTGCCCTAATGGCAGTTTTTTTTATGTTTGCCACAATCGGATGTGGCGATGATACAACGACTGAAGCAGACGCAACTGTCAATGTATCGGATACGTCTGATGATGCAACAGTATCTGAAGATGCTAGCACACCTGAAGAGACATCAGGTAGTGAGGTAGAAGAGACAGATGCATCTGTCCCAGCTGAAGTAGATAGTGGCGATGCTGCCGCTGAAGGAGATAGTGAGTAAAATGAAGTTGCTTACAAACAAGAAGTTTTTAGGAGGAGTAGCAGCTCTTGCTGTGATTGCGGGTCTTTATGTCGGATTTGCAAATCTGAGTACTAGCAGTGAAGCTACAGAGACAACAACGTCTCAAAATCAAGAAGTGACTGAGACTGAGAAAGTCGAGAAGGTGAAAGTAACATCGCCTGCAGTTAACACTGAGGGTTCTGACAAGAGCAATGTTCAGACACCTGCAGTTAGCACTGATGAAAATCAGACGGTCACTTCTGAGACTCAAAAAAACAACGTCGTTGACTAACATCAACTAAGTTGAGTTAATTTCAAAGGGAGTACTTCGGTACTCCCTTTTTTTATGGCAAAGATATACAGTCACTATAGAATTTCTATTTTATGTATGCCTTCGGGCACACTCATAACACACACACACAAAGGAGAAAAAAATGGGTGATTCAAAGAAGAGCGGGTATGAACTCCGCAGTGATTTGCTTGGAATGGCAATCGGGATTGTTGATCAAAAGGTTAATAGAATGTTCGAAAATGAGCACATGAAACCAGAAGGTCAACGGAATTCCGTTGCTCCGTTTACTACTGAAGATGTAATTGCTGAAGCTGAAAAGCTTTATGCATTTGTGCAGAAGAAGTAATTGTTCATACCGCAGGGAGGCACGGGTTACAGGTGCCTCATTCTTCAGACACAGGAAGTAATATGCGAAGAGCAATTTGTTTTGATGATGTGCTTTTGAAGCCACAGTATAGTGATATCGAGTCCAGGTCCCAGATTAATTTACAGACGCAGCTTTCAGAAAAGCCAGATGTTCTTTTATCTCTGCCGATAGTTTCCGCGCCGATGGACACAGTAACAGGCCCGGAAATGCTAGCTTCCATGGATGTAGCCGGAGGTTTAGGGATTTTACACAGATACAATACAGTCAAAGAGCAGGTCTCTCTTGTAAGAAATGCTTTAAAAATTAGGCCAGGCTTATCTTTTGGTGCTGCAATTGGAACAACTGACAAGTATGAATCACGCGCGTGTGCATTATATGATGAAGGCTGTAGAATCTTTTGTCTAGACGTCGCCCATGGTCATCACAAGCTAATGAAAGAGGCCCTATCATCTTTGAGAGATATCTTTGGAAATTCAGTACACCTGATGGCCGGTAATATCGCTACCCTAGAGGCATTTAATGACTTAGCAGACTGGGGCGCAGACAGCATTCGTGTGGGAGTAGGTGGAGGTTCAATTTGTTCTACGAGAGTGCAGACAGGACACGGTATACCGACTCTGCAAAGCGTAATCGACTGTGCAGTTTCAGATAGAGATGCGACTCTAATTGCTGACGGCGGAATTAAAAATTCAGGTGACATGGTAAAAGCATTGGCTGCAGGTGCAGACGCTGTTATGTGTGGTTCGCTTCTGGCTGGCACTGAGGAAACTCCGGGGACTGTCTTAAGATCTAATGATGGGTCTCCCCCTCGCAAAGTTTATCGAGGCATGGCTTCTAGAGAGGCACAAAAAGCATGGCGAGGAAAAGTAGGATCAGTCGAAGGCGTCGCGACCACTGTGCCAATAAAAGGGAGGGTCTCTGATGTGCTGCATGACCTTGAGTGGGGAATCAGAAGTGGGCTTTCTTATACTGGCGCAAGAGACTTACTTGAACTAAGAGTGAAGGCTAGTTTTATAGAGCAAACACAGTCATCACAAACAGAAAGCTCTCCACACGCATTGCGAGGTCTTTAACAACTCTAGTGGATACTTATGCAACAGCTAGGAGAGTTCTTAATGCACACAGAAAAACAAATTCGAACTGTAATTCGAGAAGAGCTTAAAAAAGCTCTAGTTTCGTATAAAAAAGTAAAACTAGATGAGCAGGCTGAGGCTGACGTCGATTTTGATCCTGAGAAGTCAGGCTTAAACCTTCCGAAAGGGTTACAAAAACTTCTTGACCCGGATTTGCCGCCTAATAAGTTCGCTCAGCTAGATTCTCAGCTAGATGATCAGGGAAAACCCCAGCAGCAAGCTATAGCAACTGCAGTCTATGCGCTAAATTATGCTGACAATAACGAAGCAGACGCTAAGACTTTGCTGACAAAGGCAATTGCACTGCTGCCCAAGCTAGTACAGGCCCAAGAAGCCGGCGCCGAAGAAAAAGCCTAGGCACAGGGTGTGACATGAAACGCTCTGATGATCTAATAAGAAAGTATGTTAGGTCACTTCTTCGAGAAAAGAAGTGGGCTGATTTAAATGCGCCAAAGGGACAAGTCATTTCTCTTCAGCCTGAAGACTTTGAGTCTGAAGATGACTGCCCTGCACCTCCGTGCCCTGATGTAAGAGATTTAGATGATGAGATATTTGATCTAATTCAAAATGCGTACAAAGATGTAGAACTTTCACCTGGAAAATTTGGAAATGCAAAAGTAAGATCACCGTCCGACCTACCTGCAGGATATACAATTATGCAGGCTGCTGATTTAGACTCTGACCCTGAGCCTGACTTTTTTCGTGGAGGCAAGCCTCGAGGCGGCCGATACAAGATGGGAATTGTAGGGCATGATGGATCGGAAGCTGCAATAAACAAGTACTTAGAAGAGACCGCTGAGCAATTGAAGTCAGGGGCCATTGCTGAAATGTCTGGAAAGATCGCGCATATTATGATTACTAGACATAATGTACCTGCAGTAACTACGAAGGAGCAGGTAGAGTCAATGTTAGGAAAGCAAGTAGAGTGGATTGGCCGCCACCCGGACAAAGGGTATGCTAGCAGGTACGGCAATGCATACGAAGGCTGGTACTCTAGATCTATTGGCGGCGGCGATCACATGAAAATACTGTTGGGAGGTGTTTGATGAATTTTTTGCAAAGGTGGATCTCTAAAAGACGTCCATGGGTTTTTGAAAACAGTAAGTTGCCCGTGTGGCTTTCGAAGTTAGCGCCTATCGAAATCTGGGCGATGAGTTTTGCGTGCTTCGTTGTGTGTCGAGGCGAGATGTCTAAAACGACACGTCGTCACGAAACGATACATTATCACCAACAGCTTGAGCTTCTATTCGTAGGTCAGTGGATCTTGTATGCATCTTTCTGGTTGATAGGCTTGGTAAGATACCGTAGCGGAAAGAAGGCATACTATGAAAATCCTTTTGAAAGAGAAGCATATGATAACCAAAAGAAGTACACTTACTTAGAGAAACGCCCACTATGGAATTGGGTAAGATATGTCAAGGGTTAAAGATGGCATATCAAAAGTCCAGCAGAGGCAATCTTTATCTTGATCGACACGGTCATGAGGGAGAGTGGGAACCTGATAGACTAGATCATCTCGGCAATTTTTTAGAAAAAATGGGGATGATTTCTGAGGTAACATCACTACCTGACAATCTATTCTCAGGTTTAAATCAGGCTATAGTCGGATCAAGCTTTTGGACACAAGATAACAGTGCCGACAGCGCCGATATGAACAATGTTGGTGCTGGTATTTATGTATCACAAACACCTGCTGCTGAAGAGCTCAACGACGCACTTCAGGATTTTTTCCATCAGCAAGGATTCCCTATTACTATTGCAGTAAACTCTGTTGACCCTGAGGTTCAGGAAGAAGGTGCTTCTGTAAAATTTCCTGTGGGCAAAGGACATAAACTTTACCCAAATGGTATTGTTGTTGGTGGTGAGCAGTCAATTGAAGGGAGTAAATTTGTAATGTTTATTCATCTAGCCCCTGTTGACGAAACATACAATCCTTCTGACGTCAATCCCAATGTTCTTGCGTCAAAGATAGCACGAATAGCCAGGCATGAACTAGTTCACTCACAACAGTTTGAGAAAAGAAGAAGGAAGCAAAAAACTTCGAGAATGGCAGCAAAAAAGAAGTATGAAGACGAAGGACAAATCCCACCAGAAGACGCACCTAGACATCAGTACTTAGGTTCTCACATAGAGGTAGATGCGTACGCACATGAGTTCGCTGAGGAGCTTTTAGACCTTTTGGGTAAAGACAAGGCTATGGATGTAGTGCGAACGCGATATTCTGCAGATGCACTCAAGAAGTTAGGTGTGTCAGATACGTTAGTTGAATATCTAGATGATTACGCAGATGATGCATTTACAAAAAAGCTGAGAGGGAAAATTTTCTCTCAAATGACTGACATGATTAATCGCGGAATTTATGAGGGGAAAAATGAGTCTACTTTGATCTCCATCGCCGGCGTTGATGTTACAGTTGAGGTTGCACAATGTGACACGTCTCGCAGAAAGGGCTTAATGAATCGTCTCTCGCTCGATGAAAACTCAGGCATGCTATTTGTGTTTTCTGATACGGAAAACAGATCATTCTGGATGAAAGAAACTTATCTTCCTCTGTCTATAGCTTATCTAGATGAAGCAGGCGTAATAATTAATATTGAAAAAATGACACCATTGGATTTGACGTCTATAAAGTCTTCACGCCCTGCTAGATACGCGTTAGAAATGAACGAAGGTTGGTTTGAAAGAAATGGTGTTTTTATTGGTGACACAATTAATGTTTTGGAAAAATTACAGGAGACAAAAATGTCAAACAGGCTTCTAAGAGATTATATCAGTGAAATGCTAAGAGAGTCTTTCGTGAGTCACTCTGATGAGCCTGAAAAAGGGGACTCTGTTGTCAACAATAATCCAGGATGCAAGCATTACGGAAGTGAGGGAGTAGTACTGGACGTTCAGGCATTGCCAGGTGACGCCGGGAAAGTAATTGTGTATCAAGTAACTAATGATGGCCCTGCATTTCACCCCGGCGACATACTTGAAAAGACAATGGATCAGCTAGTGCGTCAATAGAAGGAATCTAGGTTTATGAATACAAAGCTAGAAAATCAAGAAGAGGCTATTTTAAGAGAGTTCTTTTATGAGACGATGCAGCTTAGTGTCCCTGATAAAACACTGATTGCTAAACCTAGATTTCACCCGATAAGCCCTAAGATATTTGAGAGAGAGTATGTAGTAAACATTCTTGGAATTGACTTGCCTTTAAACGAGTCCTATCCATATTCTGGGCCCGTTTACGCCAAAATCTTAAAAGAGCAAAAGCATCTCGAAAACTTTCTGCAGTGTTCTGATAATGAAATATGGCTCTTGGTAGAGCAAGATGAAGCTGCTGAAGATGAGTCTGGTTGGAGTTGGGCGAAAGCAGCAAGACTAGCAGGAGACCTAAAAACAGGCGCAGCAGCACTCAAGGTGATGTTCACTGATAAATCTGGTTCAAAAATTGAAGAGTTCGTCAGCACAGCCATGGAAATAATCACTGAGCCATTCGACACGATGAAGACTTTCTTTACAACAATTGCTGAAAAAGCAAAAGAGTGGGGTGTAACAGTCTTTGAAAAAATCGGAGAATTCGCTCAAAAGATCTGGGGGTGGATAACAGATGCTGTGGACTATGTTAAAGGGCTTTCAGGCTGGAAATCAGTATTAGCCACAGGAACAGTCGTCGCCGGAATTATGTATCTGTGGAAAAAGTATGGCCCAGACTGGATCAAGCCTATGATGGACAAGCTCAATCAGTTTAATGCACTTATCTCCGGCGGAGGCAAGAAAAATGAGACTTACGTACACACGCACGGTCTCGTGGCTGCTTTATATGCTGATGATGATCAGCTAAACGAATTTCTAGGGTTTGGGAAGAAAAAGAAGAAAGATAAATGGGAGAAAAAAGCTCAAGAGATAGAAGATGAAGAGAAGGTCAAGAACATGACCGACGAGGAAAGAAAAGAGCATGAAGAAAAACGTAAGAAGTCAGCTCAACAAAAGACTGGGAAAGCCGACGAGAGAGATGCTAAAGCCAAATCCGCTGAAGAGTTCGCTGATGATCCTGAAGCAGCTGCAGAAAAGAAAGCAGAAGAGCTTAAAAATACTTGGTGGGGCCAAATGGGCATGGAAAATCTATCAGACGAGCAAAAAGAAGAAGGCGCTTCAATAATCCAGTGGTTTAAAGACAAGTTTATAAAGGGTTTGTGGGCAAAAGCAAAAGGAGTGTTTAAAGGCATGGCCAAAAACGCCGCGATATCAGCTGCCTCCGGAGGCTTCTCTTCCTGGATTAAAGGTTTAGGTAAGCTATACAATGGAACATCGTTTGTTTTCAAAACTCTTCGCCCAGCTTTTCAGCAAGCAGTTGAGCCGAATGATATCAAGGCCGCCACCGATGAAGAGGGCGGAGAAGAGCAGTTCTGGGCACGAGGCACTGATAGAGAAGAAGAAGTTGACAAAGAAAGCAAAGAAAAGAAAAATGAAGCACTCTTAAGAAGTCTTGTTAGAGAAGCACTACTGTCAAAAGAGGTAAACTGCTAATGAAAGTTCGGCGTCAATACCTAAGAAACCTAATTCAAGAAGTACAAGATGAAAATGTACTAGCCGCCGGCGATTGCTACGAAGCAGCTGGGAAGTACATGATGGACAACTGCATGTTTGGTGGGTGTGATCTAGTTCTTGTGCATGGTGAAGTTATGGGTCAAGGTAGACTGGAAGGAATGACATATGGGCATGCTTGGATCCTCAATGGAAACACAGTAATTGACAAATCCAACGGAGGAAATCTTCACCTCCCACGGCAGGTATATTACTCTATAGGGCAAATTGATAATATTGGGAATACACACACATATACGTGGGAAGAAGCCAGAAGAAAGATCATGGACTCAGGACACTGGGGGCCATGGGACCTCAAGACTAAGAGTGGATTATGAAAAAAGACCCAGAAATATTTACGACAATAGATGTGCAGAATGTGCCTGTAGACAGCAGAACACTAGATATCTTGGCACAAGAAGAAATGGTCGAGTCTCTAGCTAGAGATTTTGTTCGACAGACACTGTCTGAAAGAATTGTCAACTTTGACGGCATCGAATACGATATTCCAGAAGAAGAAATCCAGAAGATAAAAGATCAGTTATCAATGGGTTATGTGGGCATCGGCATGCCATCTGAACCACCCGACAGATCCTACGACGTTGAAGAAACCATTGAAAAAATTCTATCAAAAGTTCCAGAAGAAAATCAGGAAAACTTAAGGGTTGTGCTTAGTGTCTATGGTAATACGCTTAAAAATGCTCTAGTAAAAACAATTTACAATTATGGAGACGAGATATCGTCGCAGTTTTTCTCTATTTCGCCGTCTTTTGGGGATCATACTTTTCCAAGCGCTGCCTGGAACGACCTAATAAACATACATCAGCCGGGAAGGTCAAACGCAATCGGTAGAGGGGAAGCAGCATTAGCCTTGGCTCTTGCTGGAGTAATTCCAGATTCAGGGTCTGGTGCACATGATCTTGAAATAGAAGGGCTGGGCGGTGTGCATGTAAAAGACACAGGTGCCTCCGGAGGTCTGAAAAAACCTGACGTGCCTATGGGAAAAGGGCTTTCCGGAGAAGATATGTCACGCCCTTGGTATCAATCTGTCAAACGGGCATCAAAATCCGGCGGCTTTAAATTTGGGAGAGGGCTAGGTACGACGCTCTTGCAGAAAAATGCAATTCCTATTTTAGAAGAATTTGCCAAAATCACAGGGGACACTTCTAGAAACTATTCTGCCTTAGCTGATGCGTGGGAGGAAGACATTGTTGACTCTTTTCGAAATAGTGAATCGTGGGGTAATTCAGGAGCAATAATATTTGTCGACAAAGGTGGGTTAGGGTTTTCAATAGTACCGCCGGAAGGCGCTTACCCAACCAGAATTGAAAACAACGGATGGAGAGTAGGGAAAGCATCGGCCTACCCCGAAGGCAGGTTTGCAACTGCACTTAAGATGGGTGCTCAGATTAATGAAAGAATAGTTAAGTCTGTTATTAAACGTGTTTTGTCTATGAAGAGGGGTGTCTAAATGGAAATAGGTTTGATCGTTGTCATGACCTTCCTGTTAATAGGCACCGGCGTACTCGGCGCTGCACTCTGGTCCGTTTATTATCCGAAACTACTTTGTCAGGCAAAAAGAAATACACATTCTGAATACAACATCTGTATTCGTGTAAAGAACCATGATGGGCCTCACATGGCCGCCGATGGAGGCAAGTTTTGACAACTTTGCTGCGAAAGTATATAAGACAGCTCCTCAAGGAAGACCCGATGGGCTTTGTTCACGACCTAGCTGCATCGGATAAGTTCGGTGATGAGTTTAGGGGCGGTCAAGT
>MDSZ01197292.1_pt1 | contig 29079 bp, 22 predicted proteins | sample 811201 | NCBI WGS metagenome assembly MDSZ01 (sample SAMN05326647, study PRJNA326480) | marine metagenome | isolation source: seawater | place: Indian Ocean: North | collected 2010 | reverse complement strand
TGGGTGCCTCAACTCGAATGTAATCAAGATCACCTGAGGTATCCATTCGACCATAAAGCGCAACCGGCGCCTTCGCCTTCACTGCCTCGCCGTGACTTCCAGCAGGCTCCTGCACTGCCACGATCGGCGCATCTGTCACACGAAACGGAACAGCCAATGGAGACACTTTCCCATCACGAACCGGACGAACGCGAGACAGACCATCAAGTTCGGCAGCAGGAAGTGTCACCTTGCCAGAAAACGGACCTGCCGGATCCCCTATCCAATCAACAGAAAACTCTTTGCCAGCCTGGCCACCTGGAGGCCAGGCTACATGCGGAACAGGAAATTCTCCGGCATGAAGAAGATACAGGGCTCCCCCGCCACGATAGGTACTCTCGCGCAATCGCAGGAAGTAGTCGCCCTCCTTTTCAACACTCAACGATACAACAGCATCCTGAGAAAGCAGAGGATGATCATCACACTCAGCAACCGTGAAGCCATTGGCGTCCACGATTTCCAGAAATGGATCAAGCATGGTTTGATCTAGCGTTGCACCGCGAACCACTGCTGATATTTTTCCACCAGCCGGTAAATGCACTGAAAAAATATCGACATCTTCGTTTCCGAGCGATCCCCACACTGCCGTGCCGGGCTTCATGGGCTGAGCGACGTCCATGGTATTGTTGGGCTCTTTTTCCGCCACTTGCTCTGACGCATGGACATGAAACATTCTGAGTTCAGAAAGCCCTTCCGCTGTTCTGACCCGCATGCGGTGCGGCCCAACAGGGCAATCTGCAGGCACGACAAGAACTGCCTTCATAGCACTACTTTTGTCAGCGGTTACTGACTTTACGGTGATCTTACCCTTCTCAAAAAACACTTCCTGAGGCTCTTCAAGCTCAGAGCCACTAATCTGGACTTCAACCTCAGTCCCTTGCTGAGCCGCGGGGGGCTGAATGCGAGTAAGGGCTGGCGCAGCAAAGACCAAACCAGATGCAGAAAAAAGTGAAAGGCATACGATAAATCGTAAGGCACGCATCGTTAGCAAAACTCCTGAGGGCCTACAAAGGAAATCCGTAAACAACACGGAACTGGAAACAGAAAAAACTAGGCGAGCAGATCTTTCCGAACTTTTCCACCATCAACAATCTCGATGGGCCGATTACCTGGGGCAATCAACTCCTTTTCCGAAACAATACCGAGGCAGTGATAAAGGGTTGATGCGAGATCTTCGACTGTCAGTGGAGAATCGGCAGGCTCCGCGGCAATCGAGTCAGATGACCCATAAATCATACCTCGCTTCATACCGCCACCAGCAAGCACAATAGAAAATACCTTTGGCCAGTGATCTCGACCCGCGTCACGATTGATTTTAGGGGTACGACCAAACTCACTCGAGACCATAACAAGCGTGGAGTCCAGAAGACCTCGCTGCTCAAGGTCACGAATCAGCGCGGCATATGCCTGATCGAATGGAGGCAGCGTACGGGTAATACTGTCCGTGATTCGATTATGCATATCCCAGCCACCATAGTTGAGTGTCACAAGCCTCACTCCTGACTCAACAAGGCGACGAGCGAGCAACATTCGCTGACCGGCCTGATTCCGTCCATACTGATCTCGAACGTGCGCTGGCTCAGCAGTAATATCAAAGGCAGCACGTGCTCGAGCCGAGCCAACTAAGTCGTACGCACGAGCATAGAATTCATCCATTGCCTCAAGATTGGAGTTGTCCTCCATCTTTTGGAAATGACGACCAACGATATCTCGTAGCTTCTGTCTGGTCGAAAAACGGCCAGTGTCTACACCTCCTGGAAGCGAAAGATCTCGCACCGTGAAATTGTCGCTAGCTGGGTCAGAACCAAGAGTGAATGGACCATAGGCGCTGCCGAGATAGCCGGCACCTGCGTCACTTGCTGGCAGTTTCGGCAGGCAGACATATGGAGGCAGATTCTCACGAGGACCAAACTCATGGGAGACAACACTTCCAAAACTTGGATATGTCAGTGCTGGACTTGGACGATATCCTGTAAACATATTGTGCGTGCCACGCTCGTGAGCTGCCTCACCGTGCGTCATCGACCGCACAACTGTGATTTTGTCTGCAATCTTTGCCGTGTTGACAAGTTTTTCATTGAACACAACACCAGGAAGACTTGTTTCGACGACGCCCATATCACCCCGATATTCAAATGGGGATAAAGGCTTGGGGTCAAAGGTTTCCTGTTGAGCCCATCCGCCCGGGAGCCAAATATGAATGAGACTCTTTGCTGTTCCATCAAAATTCTTGAAAGACTTCGCATCAGCACGGGCGGCCTCAGCGCGAAAAAGACCACCTAATGTAAGGCCCAATCCAGATGCTGCTCCAACTTGCAGAAATTCACGACGCGAGCCGTTAGTGGAAGCTCCGTTCATTCGAACTCTCCTCAACTAATGTGCAATAAGGATGATGGCAAAGCGGAACCCTGCATCCCGCCTACAAAATAACTACACCTTCAGGAAACAATCTTCACAATCCTACTATCTTATCGTCCTTCCGACGACCACTAATTGCCCTGCAAATGTCAAAAAAAAGCCAAACGACACACCACAGAAAAATGCTTTTTTAGCCATAAGTCCTTTATTGGCAACGACTTACCAGAACTCGCAGCATCGCCATCTCAAATCCCCTAATTTCTGCATCCCGTCAGTTTCATCGATTGTGAGGAGTACAGGAAGCAATTTGAGATGACGCCTTCAGGTTCCCCCGTGTGGGACCAATCACAATTGTGCATCCATGGTTCGTTTTGATCTTAATAAATGATGGTAATGCTGAGCAAAACGGTGGGCCTCATCACGAACATATTCTAATAAGCGAAGCGAATATGAATCCCGAGACAACCGAATGGGTTCACGTTTTCCAGGCACAAAAATCAGTTCCTCTTTTTTGGCTAGCGCAATCATGCACGGTGGTTCTATCCCAAGTGATTTAACGGCGTCCATTCCCGCAGAAAGCTGTCCTTTACCACCATCAATGAGAAAAACGTCCGGCAATGCACCACCCTCTCGCAGAAGGCGTGCAAAACGACGCGACACCACCTCATGGATACTTTTATAGTCATCAATACCATCGACCGTCTTGATGCGATAGCGTTTGTAACCAGGCTTGAATGGCAGACCATCTATGAACTGCACAAGACTTGCGACAGTCTCACCGCCATGCAGATGCGCAATGTCCACGCCCTCAATCACCCGTGGGGGGTCTTGAAGATGAAGCACCTTCTCAAGCCCTGCCAAACCTTTTTTGGGATCAACGAGAAAAACTTCCGGCTGAACGTTTTCATCGAGGTCTCCTCTTTGGTCGAGAGTCTCGAGTAATCGTATTTCATCACGCAGTCGAGCTGCTTTCTCAAATTCTAATTTTGATGAGGCCTTGAGCATGTCATCGTGCATTTGCTGCAGTAACTTTTTTTTACCCCCATCAAGAAAAATTTTTAATCTTTGAATATCTTTTCGGTAGTCTTCTTTTGATATTTTCAAATTACATGGTGCTGTACATTGATCGATTGATGCAAGCAGACAAGGACGAAACCAACGCCACTGTTCATCGTTAGCATCAATATCTAAAGAACATGTGCGAAACTTGAAAATACGCTGAAGCACGACAATAGCTCCACGCAAGCTTCCTGCACTCGTGAAAGGCCCGTAAAGTTTTGCCCCCTTCTGCCGTGGTGTGCGTGTAAATTCAATACGAGGAAAATCTTCGTGTGTTGTAATCTGTAAATACGGAAATGTTTTATCGTCCTTGAGGTTCGAATTAAAACGTGGCTGCACATCTTTTATCAGCCGACTTTCCATGAGTAACGCATCGACTTCACTCTCTGCCTCAAGAAAATCAATGTCGCGAATCTCCCTGACAAGATCTGCCGTACGGCGGTCTTCTGCCGCAGCTTTCAAAAAATAACTTCCAGCTCGAGCCCGAAGGTTTTTAGCTTTTCCAACGTAGATTACTCTCCCGACAGCATCCTTCATGAGATAGACGCCCGGAGTGACTGGAAAATGCCGCACCTTTTCAGAGGCTGCTGAACAGTCTCTGGCTACAGAGGGTTTGTCTGTATCAGCGGGAGACGTTTCACCGGCGGTAGTATCAGAAGAAGGTTTCACGCAAGTATTGTAAACCATGAAATGCCAAAGGAAGAAAGCAACAGAACTTCCACTGACGGTGCAATCAATCCCAGTCTAAGTATGATATGCTTCGCATGACTGAGCAGTGCAAAACTGCATTGTTCTTCTACAGGGGTTTAATTGCTGTGCATCGATTGCTTCACCTTGTTTGTCTAATGGGTGTGTTTTCAGGCAGTTTTGTCACTCCAGTGATTTCAGCCCTCGGCGCTGACGACTCACAAACTCCTCCTCGTGCATGGCTCGAGTGGCATTCATTACCACATCTACCAGATTCCATCGGTGTTGCTGGCCCGTTTGTCGGCAACCATAGCGGAAATCTGATTGTGGCAGGTGGCGCAAACTTTGCGGCACCCAATGCTCCCGACTTATGGGACACACCAAAAAGGTATTTTGAATCAGCATATGTCTTAACAGAACCAACTGAGGGCACTTTTGTCTGGAAGCAGGGATTCTCTATTGAGAGACCTCTCGCCTATGGTGCCTGCGCGTCGATACCCGAGGGTGTCGTTTGTGCAGGAGGTGATGACGGCCACCATGCCTCCAACACTGTTTTCCTACTTGCATGGGATCCGAGAACACAATCATTAAGACAACGAGGACTGCCACCTCTTCCTGCTAACAGCACCGCTGGCGGTGCTGCAGTGTGTGGCCATTATCTTTACGTCGTATGCGGTCAGCATAAACCTGCCTTGGACTCCGCCAGTGATGTCATATGGAGACTTGATATATCACATCTTGAGACGGACACCATTACATGGGAAACTCTTCCGCCAGTGCCCGGAGGGCCAAGAGCTTTTTCACTTGTCACGTCACAGCACAATGGATTCGAAGAATGTCTCTATGTTCTCGGTGGCCGTCGACAAAATCCAAATCGAGACGGTGCAGCAGGAATTGAGCCCCTCGCCGACGTCCATGAGTTTAGCCCGAATCGCTTTGCGCAGGATCCAACGAAAGCATGGCGACAACGAGCCAACGCTCCCACTCCATTGATGGCGGGAACTGCAGTAGCGGTGGGACAAAGCCATATTATGGTGCTGGCTGCTGCTGATGGAAGCTTACTCAAGAAAATTGCGGCTGACCCAGACTTTGAAAAACACCATCCTGGTTTCCCGAAACGTTCGTGGGCGTATCACACAATTACAAATACTTGGACAGACGCAGGAACAACTCCTGCCTGCCCAGTGACAACACCTGCTGTCCACTTTGATAACGGCATTGCACTTATCAGCGGAGAAATTCGGCCACGAGTGCGTACTCCAGCAGCATGGCGTATCACGCTCGTTCCACATCAAAAACGTTTTCATACTGTGGACTATGTGGTGCTCGTGATCTATCTCATCCTCATGATCACCGTCGGCCTATACTTCATGACTCAGACAGAAAACACGGATGATTTTTTTCGAGGCGGACAGCAGATGAAGTGGTGGGCAGCAGGGTGCAGTATTTTTGCAACGATGCTGTCCTCAATCACATTTATGGCGATTCCAGCAAAAGCCTTTGCCCAAGATTGGGTTTATGCCCTTGGCAATCTGATGATTGTGGCAGTCGCTCCTGTAGCCGTCTATGTGGCTCTCCCTTTTTTTCGTCGAATCAATGCGACGAGTGCATATGAGTATCTTGAATTACGGTTTAGTCGAGCCGTCAGGCTGTCAGCGAGCGGTCTCTTTACAGTCTTCCATATCTTTCGCATGGCCATTGTGATGTCTTTAGCATCATTGGCTCTCGCAGTTGTCACAACACTTTCACCAGCACAAAGCGTCTTATTGATGGGTGTTCTTTCTATCATGTACTGTGCTCTGGGGGGTGTCGAAGCTGTGATATGGACAGACACCATACAAACAGCCGTGTTACTCGGCGGTGCCATTGCCTGCCTTGCGATCATGGTGACCGGCAGTGATGGTGGCATCGCCACATTTATTTCAACAGCCATGGCTGACGGCAAACTACACAATGTAAATCTACATTTCGATCCTGCTGCCTCAAATATTGCGCTATGGGTCATTATTGCAGGAGGACTTGGACAAAACTTCTCGAGCTATATTTCTGATCAATCGGTTGTGCAGCGATATATGACAACACCTGACAAAAACCGGGCCGCCACATCTATCTGGCTAGCAGCTGGATTGGCTGCCATTGCAACGGTTCTTTTCTTTAGCCTTGGTACTGGCCTCTATGTCTTTTATTCGTCTCATCCTGACAGGTTGGATCCAACATTTACAACTGATCAGATTTTCCCACTCTTCATTCTTCATGAGATACCGACCGGTGTTGCTGGCCTCATTGTGGCAGGCATTTTTGCAGCGGCACAATCAACCATTTCAACAAGTATGAATTCCACAGCCACTGCTATTGTTACTGATTTCCTAAAGCCTCTTCGCATTTGCCATTCGGAAAAATCCTATCTCCGTGTTGCTCGATCACTTACCGTTGTATCTGGTCTTCTCGGCACCGTTTTGGCACTCACATTTATTGATCCGACGATTTACAGCCTTTTTGATTCTTCAATCAAGATCATCGGTATCTTTATGGGAGTCTTAGGAGGACTGTTCGCTCTCGGAATGCTTACTCGACGCAGCTCAAGCACCTGCGCGTTATTGGGGGTCCTGGCTGGAGCATTCACCATGTTCATGTTGCCCTTCATCTCCAATATCAACGGCTACCTGTATCCCGCTCTGGGCATTTCGACTTCATTCCTGATTGGCGTCTGTGCAAGTCTTATTTTTCCTGACACCAAAAAAGATCTTCATGGACTCACCGTGTTTACGCAATCATTGCAACAGGATGAAGCGAACAGGAGCATCATGTCGCAAGAAGCGACTTAATCACGATACTTTTTGGGGATCGCAAGCCCAAGTGTCGAAACCTGCTTGCGAAGTTTCTCAACTTGATCGTGATCTAATGGGCGTAGTGGTGAGCGAACCGAACCACAGTCAACACCAAGGATACCCATCAACGCTTTTGAGGCTGGTAAATATCCATGCCGTGCAAGAATGTCAACAATATGAATGACTTTCAACTGAGCTTCTCGTGCTGTTGCAAAATCGTTTTTTTGAAACGCATCAATAACTTCCTTCGCCTGCAATGCGGCAAAGTTATAGGTGCTCCCAATAGCTCCATGAGCCCCAAGAACAAGCCCTGCTAGAAGCGCTTCATCACACCCCCAGAAAAGTTTGAAGTTTGTTGATGCAATGGCAATGCATCTTGCAAAATCTGCCAAGTCATTTGATGTGTACTTAATACCGGCCAACGTCGGTATCTTCTCAGCAAAGGTACTGAGAATCTCACTTGAGCGAAACGTCACACCTGTCCAAGATGGGATATCGTAGTAGTAAAATGGTGTTGCCGATGCAGCGGAAGCAATCTCTCTAAGATATGCCGCCAAATCTTCACACGTAGCTGGTTTGAAGTAACTTGGTGCCATTGCAGAAATAGCATCGACGCCGACATCAGCAGCATGCTTCGCAAGAGTTATTGAGTCGATTTGGGATGATGCCCCAACGTGTGCAAACAATGACAGTCCCACAGAACTGGCGACTCCCGACCACGCCTCAACTAATTGCATGCGCTCCGCAAGCGAAAGAGAAAGAGACTCTCCAGTTGTACCAGCAACAAAGACACCATCGACGCCACTTGATGCAAGCCACTCGGCCTGACGCAGCACCTGATGTACCGCAAGGGTACCATCGGATGAAAATGGCGAAAAAACAGCAGCAATAAGCATAGTGTCGATGTATTGTTGATGAGGGTTCGTGCGGTGGCTTGTGGAGAGCATCGGCAGGCCATTTGATGGCATCACCTTACGCATCGCTGAGCACCGCCGCAATCACACAACCGTTTTTCCCTCCGATAACTTCCAGCAACACAAACGTATCCGAGGCACTAAAACGGATTCTCCCGCATACCAACCCCTGCCTCGTGCATTGAGATACCATCTCTTCGAAGCCGCACATCCCTCACTCCACGCACATCATCCACAACGTGCCAAGAATCACATTTCTTTTTAGCCGCATGCACATATCCAGACTTTCTTACCACCGGGAATCTTCCAAATCATGAGCGTCATACGGATCGCTTTCACATGTGGCCAACACAACGTTACGTCACACGAATACTCTGTGCAGCATTCACCAATAACACATCACGCGACCGGAACAATCATCACACGTCGGCCCAAAAAACACTACGAACCTATTCAAAGATCAACAATGGACCGAAGATCTTTTTCGAGAGCATCGAGACGTTGATTCAACATTATTTTTATGCCAGATAGTTCTTCTGGTGCACACGGTGCACCCACGGCAAAAAGATAGAACTTGATTTTTGGCTCCGTGCCGGAGGGCCGAGCTGCAACAGCATTACTCAGCGGTGGAAACCGACCATCTGGCAATCTCTGACCGGCACCCTCCATCCCAGCAAGATCAAAAATGACCAGATCTCCCCGCACTCCGTCATAGTCTTCTTGGACACCATCGGGGCCTGTTGTCATGAGATGTGACTGATCTCGGATACGAACAACCTCAAGACCACCAAGGGCTTGAGGTGGATGAGTACGAAGTGTCGACATGATTTCTTTCATACGGTCCATTCCAGTGGCCCCTGGAAGCATTACCGAAATTTGCCTCTCTAAATGGCAACCGAATGTGCAAAACAATTCATCAAGCAGTTCATGCGGCGTACGCCCTGAAAGCTTCAGTGTTGCGGTCAGTTCGCACATAAGAAGAGCAGCCACAGCAGCATCCTTATCCCGAACGTGCGTACCAGACAGATACCCATGCGATTCTTCTGTACCAAAAACAAACGACTCTGGCCCTTTTTTATCAATCACACTACAAATCCACTTGAATCCCACGAGCTGTGTGTCATCACATTCAAGGCCAAATGACTCCGCTATCCTGCGTACTAATCCAGTAGTGACTAATGTCGTAACGACGTAGTCATTCGACTGTTGATGACCACGAGCTCGACGTCCAGTAATCGCTTGCTGACAAAGAAGAGCAGAAAGGTGATTCCCTGAAAATGTTTTCCACTCACTCCCAGCATGTATCGTGAGAGGAGCAGCTGCACCAAGCCGATCACAATCAGGATCGCTCGCCAAGACAAGATCATCTCCTTGAGCATCGGCCTCCAGCATCGCGCCAGATAGTACGTCAGGGTTTTCTGGGTTGGAAACATTTCCTGGTACATTTGGAAAATCACCGTCTGGTGTTTCTTGTGGACCGTATAAACGAAGCTGTCTGAAACCGGCCTGCTGAAGCACTGGAACAACAGCCGTTGCTCCGACACCGTGGAGTGGCGTGTAGAGAATGGAAATGTCTCGCGAGCCAGGAGATGCCTGCTGGAGGACAGCTGAGATAAACGCTGGATCAATTTCTTCTTCAACAAATACTACCTGCCCACGAGCAACGCCTTCATCAAATGACACTCGTTGCACCTGATCAACTTGCATAACACACTCAATGATTCCCTTATCATGAGGTGGGAGAACTTGCACGCCCCCTGACCAATAAACCTTGACTGCATTATCACTCGGTGGGTTATGGCTGGCAGTGACCATTATCCCACATGTTGCTTTCGTATGACGCACTGCAAACGAAAGCTCTGGAGTGCTTCGAAAACCTCGAAGAAAGAAAACCTTGAAGCCCGAGGCAAGAAGAACTTCTGTACACAATTGTGCGAAGTGTTCAGAACGGTGACGAGTGTCATAGGCAATGGCACACGTCGGAACGTCGACATGGTTCTGCGTACGACACACATAGTCCGCAAGACCCTGGGCACTCTCTCCAATCGTGCGATCGTTGATCGTGTTCGACCCGACAGGAAACATTTTTCCGCGACGTCCACCAGTGCCAAAGGGTATGACAGTCCAAAAAGCATCATCGAGCGCCTTCCATCTCGACGTATCTTGGGTTGCTCCATCAATAAGGGATGCCAACTCTTCTGCAAATTCTTTGAACCGCGATGACGTCAGCCAGTCTCGCATCATACAGGCCGAGTGTTCAGTAATAAGTTCAGCTGACTCCGCTGCCTGAATCGCATTCAGACGAGACTCTTGAGTGGGGGCAGTCATATCATCTTTCTAAAAAACAAAACAAATTGGACTTGGAGAATGAGTACTCCTCCGTTTTATACTCCGAGTTCTTCAATCGCCCACTAATATGTCTTCCAATACGGCTATGAGACCATAGAAATTGATGAATAACGCACTTATTGTCTCTGTTTCTGGGCTTCGCGGCATTGTGGGCTCTTCACTAAATACTGAAATAGTGTCGCGTTATGCCACTGCTTTTGCTTCGACTCTTCCTGCAGGACCAATTGTTATTGGAAGAGATGGACGAGAATCTGGGCCAACATTTTCGTCTGAGATCACGCGCACGCTAAGAGCGCTTGGGCACGATGTTCTTGACTGTGGCATTGCAGCAACACCAACTGTTGGCATCGTAGTACGTGAAGAACGTGCCAGTGGAGGCATTCAAATATCTGCAAGCCACAATCCTTCAGAGTACAATGGTCTTAAGCTCTTCTCAGCTGCCGGCCGTGTTCTTCCCGCTGCTGAGGGACTCGTTGTGAAAGAACGTTTTGAGTTGTTGGGAAACACCTCGACACCGGCATCCTCCCGTTTAGGAACATTACGGGTAGTTGATGGGACAGCAGTGCATGTTGGCCTTGTCGCAGACACTGTGGATGTTGAAGCGATTCGTCGGCATCGGCCACGAGTGTGGCTCGATAGTGGCCATGGAGCCGGGAGCCGTGTTGCGAAGCCACTCTTGGAATATCTTGGCTGCGATCTCATTCTTGAAGGCGGCATCCCTGACGGACACTTTGAACATATTCCTGAACCAACAGCTACGAACCTTGCGAACCTTCTTCCGTGCATTCCAGCGTGTAAAGCACATGTTGGTTTTTTTCAGGACCCAGACGCCGATCGATTAGCCATTGCAACATCTGATGGTCATTATATCGGTGAAGAATGCACACTTGCCCTAGTTGTAAACCACGTGCTTTCAAAACGCGCTGGACCAATTGTTATTAACTGTTCCACAAGCATGATGTCCGCCCAGCTTGCATCCTCCTATCAGGTGCCTTGCTACACATCTGCTGTCGGTGAAGCCAATGTTGTTGACATGATGTTGAAAGAACAGGCAATTCTTGGAGGAGAAGGAAACGGTGGTGTCATCGACCCACGCGTTGGTCTGGTCCGTGATAGCTTTTCAGCCATGGCCCTGACACTCGACAGGATGTGTGCGAGTCGCGGTATCACATCAATCGATGCTCTTTTTAAGGAACTTCCAACGACGTCAATGAAAAAAATAAAATTAACTCTTACAGAAGATTTACAAGGAACGGCATTAACTGCTGGGATGAGCCGAGTCGAAAAAGCTTTTCCACATGCTTCTTCAAACTTCATCGATGGCTTGCGCCTTGATTGGGACGATGGCTGGCTGCTCATTCGAGGTAGCAACACAGAGCCCATCGTGAGAATTGTGGCAGAATCGAAAAACGAATCGGCTGTCCTGGATCGAATAAAGCGGGCACAGTCAGCATTTGAAGCATCATAAAAAACCAGTCTCGTTCTATCTTGTTCTTCTAGCAACATTTTCTGGCTGTGACAGATAATCTCATATCACTGACTGATAAAGAACTTGCAGCACAGGCTGCGCGCGAGGGCTCTGATGGCATAGCCTTCAATGCATTAATGGAACGACACCGTGAGCGTGTTTGGAGAATTTGCTGGCGATTAATGGGAACACAACATGATGCAGAAGATGCCGCACAAGAGGTATTTGTACGATTGTTTTTCGATCGAAATACCTTTGCTGGCCGGTCTGCTTATACAACGTGGCTCCATGGTGTTGCCGTACGCACATGCCTCACACTCCGTCGATCACGTCGCCGCCGCCGACAACGAGAAGAAACTGATGTTGAACAGATTGCCACCGCCGCTGGCACTTCATCCCAGCCACATACCGTAGTTGATGCAAGCCATGATGCCATGACGCTTCTTGAAATGCTTGACGAAGAGGATCGAGCACTTGTTCTTATGCGTTTTGCAGAAGGACATGACTATGAACATCTCGCTGAGGTCTTTGGCATCTCTCCAGGAGCCTGCAGAATGAGAATTAGCCGGATTCGTGAAAAGTTATCCTCAAAAGCCAGCCACCTTTTTGGTGAAAAAACCAAAGGAAAAGAATGACCCTATGGACCCTCTCGAAAAACTTGCTGACCTAAAAGTTCCACCTGTACCGGAAGGGAAGACTTTGCGGGAGGGTGTGCGCCGCAAACTCAACCCTCGTTTGTTGATGCTTCACATCATCGAATTTGCGATTGGTGCGACTGCATGGGCCCTTCTGCATATGATGCTTGCTCTTTATGCCACTGTTTGCTTCACCATGACCGGCCAGTGGCCTAAAAAACAAGAAAAACCCCCTGAAAAATAGTCCTCAAAAAAATTGTGTGACAAAAGTCTGTGCTGCGGCAACTCATGATATGGCGGCACAATGATCTGCCGCTGGGTGGTGTGGGTTTCATTTCAAAAAAACAATAACTCAAAAAAGGGGAAGAGAAATGACAGACTTTAAGGAAGTGGGACAGACGGCTGTTGAAACCGTCAACGTTTCCAGAGATGCATTGGTAGATAGCTTTTCACAGGCATGGGGCCAGGTCATCATGCTTGCTCCGAAGCTTGTCGCAATGATTTCAGTATTAGTTATTGGCTATGTGGTTGCACGATGGGTTGGCCGTCTTATTACCGTGATTGCCGACAAGATTGGCCTACAGACTGCTGCAGAGAAAAGTGGGCTTGCAAAGAGCATGTCTGATGTTGGAATCAAACGCCCCGTACCGGCAATTGTCGGCGGACTTGTGTTCTGGCTTCTCATGTGTGTCTTCGTGATGGCTGGCTTCAACATCCTTGGCCTCGAGAGTGTGACATCTGCAATGAGTGAAGTTGTGAACTACATTCCACGACTACTCGTCGCAACTGTTGTTGTCGTGATTGGACTTCTGGCCGCAACGTTTCTTCGTGGTGTCGTTGCTACAAGTGCAGACCGTGTTGGAATCTCCTATGCTGAGTATCTGGCTGGTGGTTGCTACTGGGTGCTTTCAATTCTCACCTTCATCGCAGCTTTCAATCAGCTCGGTATTCAGTTTGCTCTACTTGAAAAGATCATTCTGATCGGATCTGCCGGTTTGGCTGCTGGATTCGCCTTGGCATTCGGCCTTGGAGGGCGAGACGTCATGAGTGGCATCCTATCAGGCTACTATGTTCGTCAACGCGTTCAGGCTGGAGATTCTGTGAGCGTTGGAAGCCTTGAAGGCATTGTTCGCGAGGTTGGCCCGGTTGCCACTGTGATTGAGACGAATGAGAGTGGTACTGTATCCCGACACTCTGTACCAAACTCCAAGATGTTGCAGGAAGCTGTTCGATAATTCCTCAAATCGGAAAGGACTCATTCCCAGGGCCCGTGATGCACATGCATCACGGGCCCTGCTCATTGTCATTTATCAGATTTTTCCAAAAGCCGATCCAAGAGGGATGGCAACTGTCTGCTTGACTCCCGAGTTCCCCCTGCAGCAGCAATGCCAACATCAGCAATCTTTCCTTCCGCATCCACAACAACCAACCGATTTGGCCATGGAGCATAGACATCTGCCACAGCATCATCGATCGTGTCAACAACTATTGGCATCCGCATCTGTATTCGATCATTGAAATCTTCAGCCAATTCACAACGCTCGCTGAGCGTATTTGGGGCATCCACCTTGAATTGATTGTTCGGTACCTCCCTCCCACCAATGGGATGGGCTTCTCGAATATAGATCATGAGAAAATTCACGTCTTCACGATACTCATCAAAAAGTGAATTGATCATGGAGGTACTGCGGACAAATGGAGGGCACGTGCAACTACCAAACACCAGAACAACTGGTTTCCCACGCAACTCGGAAAGCGTCATGACCTGAGATCCATCATATGTACGAAGTGAAAAATCTGGGGCCTCATCACCGTTGCGCAACATTCCCTGATTTCGAGCAGGTCGCCCAGCACCCCCGGGCCCGCGAGCTTGGGCATGAACAACTTGAACACTCAAAACCGAACACAAGAGGCACAAGCAGATCATGCCGGCCAGTCTGACATGCAAATACCTTGCAAAAAAATGATTCCTTTTGAATGTCTTAAGCATCTTCATTCTCTCCCATTGGATTTCTTTTTTCTCTAAACACTACCGGCTCAATCTGTCTCGGCGGAACAATCACTGTGGAAGAAGGGGGCGTATGTCATTCCCATCTGCATCAACTGGATATAAAGCCTTCTCAGACTCTAAAGCCGCCACCATGTCTTCCACCATTTTCAAGAGAACATCAGGACGAGATTCTGCAAGATTCTTTTTTTCGTAGGGATCCGTATTCAGATTAAACAATTCATATCGAACTCGGGCCGGATTCTTTTCCGGCAAGTAGTGATAGATCAACTTCCATTCACCCTGTCGATACGACGTAAAATAGCTGCTTCGATGACTATGCGGGAAATGCATAAGAAATGTTTCGCGATGACTCGAATCTCTTTTTCCTGTGAGTAACGTTTTCAAATTGACCCCATCAAGGACGTAACCTGCGGGTTCGTGTGCACCGGCAACACCAAGAATCGTTGGATATAAATCCATCACCGTCCCAAGTTGCTGCTGAATCGCTCCTGACTGAATTGGCAACATCTGCTGACATTGATTGCTGGGATCGCATTTGGCCCATGACGCGATGAATGGCACGCGCATGCCCCCTTCGTAATGCGTTCCTTTTTTGGCCCGAAGGGGAAACGAACTGTTGTGTTCATGTGTCGGCCCCAAGGGAGCATCACTCCCATTATCACCAAGAAAGAATATCAGCGTCTCCTCAGCCACGCCCAATGCATCAAGATGGTCAAGAATGTCATTGAGCGATTTATCCATCCCTTCGATCAGTGTGGCATACGCCTGAGCATTCTTTGGCTTCCCGGAATCGGCGTAGTGGCCTGCAAAACGAGGATCAGACTGAAATGGAGCATGCACTGCATAGTGGGCAAAGTCGAGAAAAAATGGAGCGCCCTCGTCAACGGCCTGACTTATCTGTTTTTTAGCTTCAATCGTCAATGCTTCAGAAAGAAACGTGTCCGTTCCATGATATGTTTCAAGGTGTGGCACTGCACGTTTTTTGTTGCCCTTGATATGACCATAACCATCCTGACCGTAGTAACTTCCAGGTTGCCCCCATGAGCATCCTGCTATGTTCACATCGAATCCCAGTTGGTCGGGCCATTCCGAAGGCTGACCACATGGTCCAAAATGTGCCTTCCCGATAAAAATAGTCTTATACCCTTGCGTTCGAAGAACTCCAGGCAGGGTGACTGATGGATCCTGCACACCAACCCACCGCCAGTCCGGTGGACCATTTGGTCCTCGATTGTTTTCTTCTGAACGAATCCATTGCGTGACATGATGGCGAGCCGCATTCTGACCTGTCAGCAATGATGTACGAGTCGGTGAGCACACACTCATACAATAAAAGGTATTGAATCGGATCCCTGTTTTTGCCAAACGCTCCATGCCAGGTGTTCGATAAAAGTCGTTTAATGGATATTTTTTGGGGGTGCCTTGCTCGTCTGTCATAAAAGGGACCGACGTATCAAGAGGTCCCATATCATCGACAAGAAAGACAATGACATTTGGCTTTCCGGCATCGCATGCTGGCATCAAACATGCAGAAAGAAGACCAAGGATGATTCCACCAACTGCTTTTTTGGATTGCAAAAGCATAGCTACGCCAGTCATGAAACGTCCTTTCATAATCACGTCAAATCCTGTTTATTCCCTTGCGATGACAGGTCTCTTATTCGTATTCATTGATGTGCGAAAAATCACGTCAGATATGCCAAGAGTATATCTCGAAGTCTAAGGTTTTTCTGGGATTTCCCAATCGCTACGATGACCCAACTGGTGGAGGACTTCCTTTGATGTGTAATTTGATAGTGCTCGCGTTGATCCATCACCCATACCAATTAGGAGACATCCAGGATGATGGCTTCCGAATCCTCCAACACGCAAAGGATCTTGAGGAGCCTCTCTCTGCTGCCATGTTTGCGTAGGTTCTTCAATTATTGAGGTATTTCGAAGCGTGGCTCGCGTACCAGACACCCAGCCCAGATCCCCACTATCAACGAAGTGTTCTCCGATGAGAAGTGTATTGGAACTTCCATCTTCAATGTCATCAAACCCAATGGCACTGTTCAAAAACAACACACCGTTGTTGTTGCTGTTTATTGCACTTTCACTATCGTGATGACACCCTGCGTAGGTGGTGTGACTTACCTCATGGCCGTTAACGTCGCTCCGCTCAGGCTCTGGGGATGACGGACAATGAAGAACAGAGACTATCGCTTCACGAACTGGTTTATTTTCTTCACCGTAGGCACCAGCATCCTCTACAAAATGTCGAGCCAATGCAGTCTGCTCAAGGTACGGAAGAATACGGACAATCCAACTGATATGACTTCCTTCCTCAACACTTTGAATAGGCCCGGTGGGATTGGTCACACCAGCTGGAAATGTCCCAAGATGAAACTCATGATTATGGAGTGAGAGACCAATTTGAGTGACATTGTTTGCACAACTGCATCGTCTGGCTGCCTCACGAGCTGCCTGCACTGCTGGAAGCAGGAGCCCTACAAGAATACTGATGATGGCAATCACGACAAGCAATTCAATAAGCGTAAATCCTGAATCGTCAGGAGCGCAGTCAACAGAAGATACATTCCGATCATGACTTTTCATTGTGGGCTCTCCTTTGCACTTGTTCGATTGTTTGTTGAACCTTCTTGAATCGTGGCCTCCTGACCATTGAATACTATTTCCCGCATACGGCGGACTGGCCTTGGACTTCCCCTTGGATACTCAACTGTCACATGGATACAGTAATCACCGGAATCTTTTGCCTCTCCGTTAATAACAAGCTGTGCGTCTCCTCTGCCACTAATCTCTTCTGCGGGAATAACAACCCTTTCATCAGCTAGGCTACCACCCGCTGCAAGACGTGCAACAACCTGATGACACGCTGCATCGAGAAGCAACGACGCTTGCCGGAGATGATGCTCACTACGAATGAATGATCGAGACAACATGGCTCCATGAAGCATTGATGCAGCGATCAGAGAAAATGTTGCCATGCATGCAAGAGCCATAACAACCACAACCCCTCGCCGTTGTTCTGTCATACTGCACATATCTTTCATGAACCTTTCTGATTTCCAGTGCTTTGAAAAGAATGGTGAATCAAGCGAGTGCACGCAACCACTTCGAGATCCTGAACTCGTCTCGGACGTCCATACGCACCTATCTTCCGTTGTGGAACAGCACGCCCCCGTAACACAACATATCCTTTTTCTTTCTGTACACTCCACTGTGTCATTGAGCCAAACACAAACCCCTCTCGTGATATCCGGCCTTGTTTCTTTATGTATTTTCGGACAATACCGCTGGACGTACTACGGTACTCAACAACACCTTTGGCATGGTGTATCTGAATAAGTGCTACCGACTGTGCTCCGGTCTTGCCTGTGAGTGCATTCGCCTCATCGACAATCACATCACTCCTGATGGCGGTCCGAATATCTTCACGAAATTGTCGCGCAAGACGCATCGCTGATCGATCCTGCTCGAGATCCTGACGTGATGCAGACTGCAGACGCATGCCCGTATGAAGAAACCCGGCAGACACACTGATAGCAACACCAACAGACGTCATGACAGCCAACAACTCAACCAGCGAAATACCCCTTCTTTGCTGCAAAGAAAACCTCATGGCGTGACTCCGTACGTCGATTCAGATTCTGGCAACCACACCGCAAGGCTCATCGGATTGTTTGTTCGACCGACAGACGTCCAGGAAATCTTGAGTAGAACCCGTTGACCGAAGGAACCATGAGATACATCTGCCTTGAGGACGACGCCTGGAAGATGATTCTTCACCACCTGTGATGGGGATAATGCATCGATCAATGGCTTTAATTCATTTGATGCGCATGCCTTCACGCGTTCTGCAATGTTTGCCAATTCTTCAAGTGCCAAGCATTCTCGCCTTGATTCAGCCAAGAGCCGATGATGACGAACATACAACGGGACTGTTGATGCCATCACTGTTGTCAAAAGCGTAAAGGCAACGAGTAACTCGAGGCTTGTTATGCCTCTTCTTGCATCTGGCATGTGACTTGAAAATGCAACTGTCCATTTCATCATCACGACAATCCTTGTATAAGCTGAGTAAGTGGTTCAAGAATGGCCTGAGATTCCACGAGCACAAGAATACCCATGATGGCGACCAGCACAGGTATGAGAATTTCGAAACGCACCACCCATATCCTCCGAATACGTTCACAGCGTTGTGCCGCTAACAACAAAAGGAACCGGCCTTGATAAGTAGGATCGCTAAGCGTTTTGCATTGCTCAAGTTCACCTGGTGTCAAGAAGCCTGTCGATGATAATGCGTCACTATCTTCGACAACACGTAACAATCGCTTTTTGATATCCGGATCACTCAGGCACACTGACAATTCAGAAGCAGCCTTATCGATTGAAACACCCTCACTCATCGCTACACCAAGCAGTTCAAGTACTGCCGCAAGGCGTTCCCTAAATTGAAATGGACGAACTAACCATCGCCTCATTCGTCGTGAAACAATCAACAAAAGAGCAAAGAGGAACACAAGCGGGAGACACATCGCGACAACGATCAAATATGGAGACAGAGCAACGGCCCACTGAAAACTTGCAGGGCTATCCGCACCGAAATCATGAATAATCTGTTCGTACATCGGAAAGATCTTCATAGCAAGAAATCCAATAACGCACAGAAACGTAGCGAGAACTATGAGAATATAACCAATCATGGCACGATATCGCCACGAAAGGCTTGGCGAATGCCCTAATATCGCGGACGTCAACTGAGGAAGAATTCGCAAACGATTTCCAAAACGGATCGCAACAGCATGCTCATCACACACAGCTGCATGAGTGTTACGCAGTACTTCATCCAAGTCTGATCCTTGGCTGAGGTCGTTGGCAATACGATTGATTCGCATCGACTGCGCCTTCCTCTGGCTCTTTGACCACGCCAGTAGCATCGGTTCCGCACGAATGTCTGCCTCAGCACATGCGGAAAGAATTCTCATGATCGATACTGATTCTGAATGGCTGCAGTCACGATATATCATGATAAAGCGTTTAATAGGTGAAGGAGCGGCATGAAAAGCGTTGTCGCAACAATCGCAACAAAGAGCCCAACTACTCCAATAGCTATTGGCCCGAGAAACCATTGAGTTGCCGACACTCCTCGACGAACACGGTCCCGCTGACAATCCGCAATAGCATCGAGCAAAATCTTTGCAACATCAGGTTCCTGTAATAGTGAGAACATGATCGCATTCGTCATGGGACCACGACGCATGGGCTTCAGAGCAATTGTCTTCTTGATGCCGGCAGACGATGCAGCGAGCTCTATCGCTTCAGTGGGTGTTATTCCTGCACCCCGCAACATCGAAAGAGATCGTGCAAACTCCTGCCCGATTTGGGGGCCATACAGTGATCGTGTGATCATGAGAAATCGCCCCAAGGCAAGAAGCCCAAGGGCCAGCGGAACCCCCCATCCAGAAAAAAATGCAACTACTCTGAACATGGCAATAGTCATAAATGGAATCTCTATTCCAAAGTCATCAAACAATGAATGAAAAAGAGGCAGCACCACTAATGACAAAAGAAATGATGTTGCAAACACAAGCCCAAGAATGACCATGGGATACGCAAGTGCGGCCCAGTAGAACGAGTACTTTGACTTGGACTTTTCTACAACAGTGATCATTCGCTCCAGCAAGTGGGGATCACCCTGATCACTGACAAACAGTGGCAACCAGTAGCGGGTGTCGAGGATCGCTAATCGCTGTGCTTCTGAAACATTGCGCTCCTTCAGCACACGGGCCATTTTTTGCAATGGCTCCTTCTGGTTGCCCGGAAGTTCATCGGCAATTGACATGATGAGTCCACAGGCATCACTGTGTTTTTCAACTGCCTGAGACGCATAGTATGTGAGCGTGTGATTCACAAATCTGGACTCCAGATTGGTACAACCGGCAACTGTGCAATCGCAGTGAAGAGTTCCACAAGAGGCTGGATTAGAGAAATGCCATAGAGCAGCACGGCGACACCAGCCACCACACTTCCCGCGACTGGAACAATCTTCTTACGTCGATCCAACCCCGACAAAAACTTCTGTCGATACCAACCGGAACCATACGACATACACGTAGACCGACTCAGTTGAGGCATTCTTAGAATCTGCTGAACCAACGGTTGAGGTGGTTTGTTGCACGTCTCGCTTCCTTTGTGCACGAGTTCATTCCAAATTTCCACTCGTTCAGTATCCGGAAGATCAAGCGAGTCAAGAACAGCACAACACCGGCAAAAAAACATTGCGTCACGATCTCGACGAATCGTACGCCTCAGATCGACAAGGCGGAAGAAACCACCTGCCAGCAACAGAATGGAACCTGCAATGACACTCGGCATCAGCACTGAATCAAAAACAGGATTCGTCGTGTTTGGAGAGAGTCCCTTTGACATTTCAAGCGGAGGCTCAAGAGCAACAAGCAGAGGAGCGTTGTTCAGTACGAGAACTATTATCCCAAAAGAGGCAGCCGCACTTATGACGAGCGGATACATCATGGATACTTTTTTTTCCCACTCAAAACGCTGCTCCTCGATCGATATAAATTGAACCATCTCTATCAACCGACGAACATCGCCACCGGCGAGTGTCAGCCGAAGTATCCCTCGAAATGGTATTGGGATGGATTGGAGAATCGCCAACACGTCAGTCGAACTTCTGTGTGCATGGTCTCGAAAGGCATGTGTCGCGACATCAAGGGCAGAAAGCGTATTGCCATAGACACCCTTTTTCTTTCCGCATGTAACACGGATACCGGCCGCCAGTGCTGCTGATACGTCTCCCGCACTGGAACAACGTTCCTCGGTTATTTCCGCCGACATACCCGAGCATCGCCTCCTCGTCTCACGGAACCGATATGGCATTTTTTGAACTACATGTCAATGAGTTCACATTTGAATCAATGTACACTTTTTTAACAAATGCCAAAGTAAATTACACGCGATCACACCACACCACCATAACATCGGCATACACCGTCATCTGTACATCACTTGGAGCGTTTAAGCTCAAAATACAACGATCGACTTACTTCCTTTTGATATCAACGCAGTGAAAAAACTGAAGCAGAACGAACGACGGGCATATCTCCAACTTCACGGATGTGTGATCTTATGGGGATTCACAGCGATCCTTGGCAGAATTATTACGCTCCCAGCAGGAGAGCTTGTCGCATGGAGAATGGCATTGGTCACCGTAATGTTGGCCATGCTCTACCAAACGTGGAAAGGCTTGCGAGTGATGCACAGTCGTTCCATCTTCATCTATCTGGGAATTGGCTGTGTCGTTGCAGCTCACTGGCTTGCATTTTATTCATCTATCAAGATGGCAAACGCATCCGTGGCAGTGGCGTGCCTCGGGCTCTCATCCGTTTTTGCTGCCATCATTGAACCCTTTCTCACAAAACGGCCACACGAACGTTATGAGATTCTCCTCGGAGCACTTGCCGTACCTGGTGTTGTTTTGATTGTTGGGGGTGTTCCCATCAACTTCCGCCTCGGTATTTTGACTGGAGTTGCTGCAGCTTTTTTTAGTTCCGTATTCACAACACTCAACAAACGATTTTTAAAAGAAGACAACGCCTTCACGGTTACCGCGATTGAAATGGCAGCTGGTGCAATGTTGCTTGGGATTCCTTCGATTATCAAAGGCCTCACCGTACCAACAGGAGAAGACCTGTTCTGGATAATTATTCTTGCTGCTGCCTGTACACTTCTTCCGTTTGTATTGTGGCTTCATTCCCTTCGGAATGTGAGTGCATTCAGTACGCTACTGATTTTGAATCTCGAACCTGTGTATGCAATTCTGCTAGCTGCGTTTCTATTTCATGAGTATGAAGATCTTACTCCGTTGTTTTATCTTGGCACAGCTATTGTCTTACTCACAGTTGTCCTTCAACCACGACTTCGACGACTTAGTCCCTCGCCTTAACAGCACACTCTGTTGCTGGACACCTGTTTCTCGTACAACCTCTTTTTTATATTGTTCTTGTAGGTGCAACCGCTATGTTGATTCTGAACCAATGGCAAACAGGCATACTTCTTCTGTGTGCACTCATACCCGCAACGCCGTGTCATGCCGCGCGCGGCAACTATGCTGTCCTTGCTTCAGAAGAGACCGCCACCAATGAGGCATGGAGTAGTGTCGTTAAAGCTCTTCACGCAAAGCATTCGGATCTCGATCCATTTGTTCTCACATGGCGAGAGTCTCCAAATGAGACACTGCCCTCACTTCGGAAGGCCATTCCGAAATACTGTTGTTTCGTAGTTCAGCCTCATGAAGCAACACGGGAATTTGTTGCTTTGATTCACTCATTATGTCGCCGTTTCGATAGTGATGAATACGGTGACACACTGTGGGGGATTCTTACAGGCTTCGATGCCGAGAACGCCTTGGACATTGCTCAAACGGCAGATCCTTTGATTGTCAGAAAGGTGACATCAGGCACTGAAATTGCGATGGATCGAGTCGTGGAAGGGGAATGGTATTGTGAACTGAAAAAAAATCTTATGGTTCGCAAAAAGTTTGGCGGAACAGCTAAGCAAATGAGAGCACCTGATGACACAACAGCGGCACTCGCAGAACGACTTTCAAGTGGTGAAACAGATCTCTTTGTGACAAGTGGACATGCGACCGAACGGGATTGGCAGATAGGGTACGCCTTCAAGAACGGTCATTTTCGTTCTGGCATGGGAAAACTCTGGGGAGTGGATACAAAAAACAAAACGCACCCTATCCAATCTGATAATCCAAAAGTCTGGCTGCCTGTTGGCAATTGCTTGGCTGGCCATATTGACGGACGCGATGCACTGGCACTTGCGTTTATGAATGCTGCCGGTGTTCGACAGATGATTGGTTACACCGTACCGACTTGGTTCGGCTACGCCGGCTGGGGTGTTCTGGATTACTTTGTTGAACAGCCTGGACGGTTTTCGCTATGCGAGGCGTTTCACGCGAATAACATTGCCCTCATACACAGGCTTGGGAGCGATCCGTCCGTTGCTGAAAAACGTGGGTTGGCCTTTGATCGGGACGTGCTTGCTTTTTACGGTGATCCTGCCTGGGAGGCACGAATGGCACCAGGAAAACTACAGTTCGAACAGACATTTTCAACCAACCATGAAAGATACAGCCTGATTGTTCGTCCACTGGCAGGGGCTACATCTTTTGCCCCAGTCAGCACGAACGGCTCACAGAGGGGACAACGCCCCATTATACAGTTTTTCCCAAAGCGACTTACTAATATTCAAATCATTTCAGGGGACATATGGAAACCGGTGATAACAGATTCCTTTATCGTAGTGCCGCTTCCGTCACCAGATACTGCAGAAACTATTCAGATTGTTTTTCAAGGGCAAACGATTACGCAGTAGGACGCATTCTCAGTTGACCTGCAACAGTGCACGTACGTACTGGTGTAGGATCACGAAAAACTTTCTCACGTGATTGGTAATTCGTGTAGAATCACATTCTAAATCTCAAGCGTTCTGCAAACTTGTGAAAGATCCGGAGAAGGTGAATGGCGGAGGCCATCCAAAGTGATCTGGTCGTAGTTGCCAATAGGTTACCCGTCCATCGAGCGAACCCACAGTCACCATGGGAGACAAGTCCAGGTGGTTTGGTTTCAGCGCTTATGCCCATTCTCCGTGAACATTCTGGCATCTGGGTTGGGTGGGCTGGAACCGCAGAACAAGACCCCAAACAATTTTCACATGATGGCCTGTCAGCCATCCCGGTTCCCATCAACCCTGAAGAGGTCCAGGACTACTACGGTGGATTTTCTAACAGTACGCTGTGGCCGCTCTACCACGATGCCTGTCAGACACCACAGTTTCATCGTCATTGGTGGCGTTCCTACGTTGCGGTGAATAAGCGATTTGCAGAAATAGCTGCGGAACATGCAAGTGAGAATGCTCGAGTGCTGGTGCAGGATTACCACCTTCAGCTGGTGCCTGGAATGCTTCGAGAGTTACGACCAGACCTCCGAATTGGTTTCTTTCTTCATATTCCTTTTCCTCCTCAGGAACTCTTTGCTCAATTACCATGGCGAAAGCGAATCCTTGAGGGGTTGCTCGGTGCAGATGTTGTTGGATTCCAGACACGATTTGGTGCTCAAAACTTTGTTCGCCTCGTAAATCGCTTCACGTCCTATCGTGGTTCTGGGCAGGCGGTTTCAGTCGATGAACGGCGGGTTGAAGCACGAGAGTTTCCGATTTCCATTGATGTAGAAAGAATCCAGTCGCTGGCAGCAGATCCAACAATTATCGCCAAAGCGCGAGAGATCCACGAGGAACTGGGTGTTGGCCGTACGGTACTTCTTGGAGTAGACCGTCTTGATTACACAAAAGGCATTGATAATCGACTCAGGGCATTTCATGAATTGCTTATTTCAGGGCAACATGATGTGAATGATGTTGTGCTGGTCCAAGTAAGTGTCCCTTCCCGTGAAAGTGTTGATGAATATGTCGAAATTCGAAATCGCATTGAAAAACTTGTGGGGCAAATCAATGGGGAATTTGGTGAAGTAGGAGCGACTCCCGTGCATTATCTGCGAAGAAGCTTGCCTCTCGAGGAACTGGTTGCTTACTACCTTGCAGCCGATGTGATGCTTGTGACTCCTATTCGTGACGGAATGAATCTCGTCGCAAAAGAGTATTGCGCAAGTCGACTTGATGACTCTGGCTCCCTGGTACTCTCTGAATTCACAGGGGCCTCTGCAGAACTCGACCGTGCATTCTTAGTCAACCCTCATGACATCGACGGCATGGCTGCAGCTTTTGATCAGGCGATAACGATGCCCAAAAATGAGAAAGCTCGTCGCATGCGAAGTCTTCGGCAGCGGATTCGCCGAAGAACTGTTTACAATTGGGCTGATGATTTTCTTGGGGCTGTTGAAGCCGCAAATCCATTGTCGGCAGGAGAACCGCGTTGACTGCTTCGAGACCTCTAAATAATTTGGAACAACCAGCATTGCACGAGGACAATGGTGTTGCCACATCACATGGCACAACAGATCCATTGCAACAGGCTATTGAGGCGATTGCTCGCACGCCTGTCCTCCTGCTTGCAACCGACTATGACGGCACGTTATCGCCGATCGTCGAAAATCCATCCGATGCTCGCCCTCTTCGTGAAGCTCTTGTCGCCGTTCGTCTTTTAGCCTCACTGCCTGGCACTCACGTGGCCGTCATCTCAGGACGATCCCTTTCAGATCTTGCTGAGTTAAGTGAACTTGGTGGCATCGTCATGCTTGTGGGGTCACACGGCAGTGAGTTTGATCAAGACTTTGTACAAACGCTCTCTCGTGATCAGATCGACCTACGGCAAAAGTTGCTTGAAGAAATGCAAACGATTGCCAATGGAGATTCAAGTTTTCATATAGAGCCAAAGCCGGCATCAATCGCGTTTCATTATCGAAGTGCCACAGATGCAGATGGGGATAGAGTAGTTGAAAAGTTACTTGCAGGCCCAGCAACATGGGATGGAATTCATGTCAAGCGAGGAAAGAAGGTACTTGAACTAGCGGTTGTTGATACCTCGAAGGGAGATGCTGTCGATACGCTTCGGCATCGCGTCGGGGCCAGTGCTGTGATGTATCTTGGTGACGATGTCACGGACGAAGATGCATTTGCACGGTTGCAAGGCCCTGATGTTGGCGTCAAAGTAGGAAGTGGTGAAACTGCTGCACTTTTTCGGATACAAGATCCGGTTGAAGTTGCCCGGCGATTGGCAATGCTTGCAAACGCCCGGCAGGCATGGCTTGCAGGCGCAGATGCTGTGCCTATTGAACGCCATGCACTTGTTTCTGATGGTCGCGTAATGGGTTTGATTGCACCGGGTGCACGACTGGTTTGGCTCTGTGTGCCTCGTATTGACGGCCCTGCATTGTTTGCTGAATTACTCGGTGGCCCTGCTGCTGGACACTTCACCGTAGAACCAGCTAACAGTGAGGCCGATCCGACTCAACACTACGATGGCCACTCACTTGTGCTCCGAACAAACTGGTCACGTCTATCTGTCACTGATTTTTTAGACTGCTCTGCTGGGAGGCCATCCCAACGAGCTGGACGAACAGACTTTCTTCGAATTATTGAAGGGCGCGGTGAGGTAAAAATTACATTTGCACCAAGACTTGATTTTGGTCGAACTGCTACCCGACTTGCCATTCGTGATGAAGGACTCGAGATTGACGATACGATTGATCCGATTGTGCTTCGTGCCCCTGGTGTCGTTTGGGAAATCTGCGAAGAAGGCCCTCACCAGACAGCAATCGGAAAAATTAATTTACGTGGTGAACCACTGAGAATGGAATTGCGTTACGGAACGGGTTCTCTGCGTGAACAACAATCGATACCTGTCGAAGAGCGCTCTCGCCTAACGAAGGCATATTGGGAATCATGGGCAGATCGACTGACCTTGCCAAATAGAGAGCCACGGCTTGTACGTCGAAGTGCCGTAGTTTTGAAAGGCCTCTGTTATGGCCCAACAGGTGGAATTGTCGCTGCTGCCACAACAAGTCTGCCGGAAGATTTTGGTGGTTGCCGCAATTGGGATTATCGATACTGCTGGCTTCGGGATGCAGCTATGTCGGCAGCATCGTTGGTGAAACTCGGCAGTTTCAATGAAGCAATGGGTTTCCTTGATTGGATGCTCGGGGTAATCGACAGAGCTGCGGCTCCAGAGAGGCTCATGCCTTTGTATACTGTGACCGGGCATGAAGTTGGTGCTGAAGCAGAGATTGGCCAACTGGCCGGTTACGCCGGAAGTCGACCTGTGCGAGTTGGGAATGCAGCTCGTGGACAAGTTCAACTTGATGTTTTTGGTCCGATCGCTGAGCTCATCTGGCAATTGTTACTGGCTGAAGCACCCATTTCGTCAGAGCATTGGCGACTCGTCGATGCCACTGTTCGTGCGGTGGAAGCCAGATGGCACGAACCGGACCATGGAATCTGGGAAATCCGTAAACCTCGAAGACATCACGTCCACTCCAAAGTCATGTGCTGGCTTACTGTTGATCGAGGCATACGTATCTCAGATCGTTTTTTGAACCGACCTCGTCCTGAGTGGGAAGCATTACGAGATACCATCGCTGCAGATATTCTTGAAAATGGCTGGAATAAAAAACTTGGTACTTTTACTTCCGCCTACGGGGATGAAGATCTTGATGCAGCGGTGTTATGGATTGGACTCTCCGGTTTACTTGACTGTAAAGATTCAAGATTCTGCGCAACAGTCAATGCAATTAATAATGATTTGAGGGAAGGGCCAACGGTTTATCGGTACATAACAGATGATGGTCTGCCAGGAAGAGAAGGTGGTTTTTTTATCTGTGCATCGTGGCTTGTAGAGTCTTTCTATCGAGCAGGCCAAACAGATAATGCAGAAGAATTATTTGAACAGCTTGTAGAGCTGTCAGGGAGTGAAGGCCTCCTTCCAGAACAGTATGATCCTAGAATCCAAAAAACGCTTGGGAATCATCCTCAAGCCTATTCTCATATTGGACTCATTGAGAATGCTTTGCTGTTATCCCAAAAATAACGTGTCTTGCCATCGTGAGAACGTCGTCTACTGACGAACAAGGACACTCGATCCAGGACCTAGGATATCAATCAGTTCAGCGAGATCGCGGCCAGGAACAACGAGACTCATGTCAGGAGCTTGGTCGCTCACTCCTTGCGAATCATCGATTGCTTCAATCCTTAAACCATCATTCAAAAGAATCGTTGACTTGGGGCTTTGGTTCTGCTCAACGTACGAGACCTGTGATGCAATCGCGTCTTGTGACGCTGGCGATGTACCTCGATTTACTTCAAGCACTGAAAGTGAGACTCCTACTCTCTCTTGCAAACGGCGACCAATCACAACCGGAAAACTACCAGCATAATTGCCTCCAAGTTGCAAACTCAGACGGCGTCGCGACACACTCACAACAGCGTCAAAAGGTCCACGCACCAACTTGATCGCTTCTCCCGGCAAAAGGCTGTCAGGTGTATCAACACCATTAATCTTTCCAAGCAACTGCCAGGGAACACCCACAGTCATGGCAATCGTTTGCAACGTATCTCCAGGAGCAACAATATGCGGTGGAAGCAGTAGGTCTTCCTGAGAATAGATGACTGTACCTGCTAATTGCCCAAGGAGATCTTCAAGCCGTTGACTTTCTTCTATCCCAAGAGTCGGATCATCGTACCAAGCTGACAACACTGCAAGAGCTTCGACATATCGTCCATTTGCGAGTTTCTCATGTGCATCGGCCCACGCGGAAGCAAAGGCTGACGGCTGTTTTCGTTGCTGAGGTTGCGTAGACGATAAGTCAGCTGCTTGTGAAGCGGACGGTTGTGCGAGGCCAGACTCCGTCGCTAACGGGTCAGGCGTTGCACCAACAATATCAACAGTGGGCATGGACGGGTGCGCTCCATTATTTAACTGACTTTGTTGCATCCCGGGAACAGTGGGACCAGACAGAGTTGATGGCACTGCCGAATCTGTTTCAGAGGGCGGTGACTGACTTTCTGGGGAAGAAGGATGGTCAACTGCAAGTGGCATAGCCTGACTTGGCACGTCACCAGTGGCAGGCGGAGAGGCAGGAATAGCATTCAGATATGTGGGCTCCTGACTCACTACGGAGTTGTCGACGTTGTCTTGTGTCGTGCCCACGGCAGAAGTGGACGGCTCAGGAATATGCACAGTCGG
>MDSZ01146191.1_pt1 | contig 29101 bp, 16 predicted proteins | sample 811201 | NCBI WGS metagenome assembly MDSZ01 (sample SAMN05326647, study PRJNA326480) | marine metagenome | isolation source: seawater | place: Indian Ocean: North | collected 2010 | reverse complement strand
TTGTTGTTGTTGTTCTTGTTGTTGTTGTTGTTGTTGTTGTTGTTCTTGTTGTTGTTGTTGTTGTTGTTGTTGTTGTTGTTGTTGTTCTTGTTGTTGTTCACTGTATTCACAACTTCCATCATTAACAGTTGCATTTGGTTCATAATTATCAGCATCTTCATCTGTACATCCCCTAATTCTACAACTTTCATCGTCATTAGTTGCGTTTGGATTATAATTATCAGCATCTTCATTTGTACATCCTGGTATTTCTCCAGAAAGAGTTTCGCAACCTTCTTCTCTATATATATTACATATATAACTAGGTGTACCAAATCCCCAGGTTCCATCTTCAGAATTTTGCCAACCACTTTGTCCGTTCGTTAAAAATTGTCTCATTTCTGGGGGCACATCTTCTGGAATTACCTCTACCCATGTTCCACCCTTTTGTTGTATTTTATTTTTTCTATTTTCTTTTTTATTTCTCTCACTTTTTTGTTTTTTTTCTTTTTTTATTGTTTTTGTTTTTTCTTTTTTTTTCCCTTTATTTTTTTGTTCATTTCTAATTTTTTCATTATATTGATTTTCTTTCGTTTTTACTAGTTTATCTAATGTTTTTTTATGAGAATTGCTATCAAGGTGATAAATAAATGTATTTTTTTCTTTTCTTTCATTTTCTTTAAAATAATCATCAAAATCTTGTACTTTTAAAATATCAAAATTGTCAATATTACTAATGTATAATTCATCAAATTCTAAATATTTACCATTCTTATCTTTACAACAATCGCAAACATATTTTGCTGGTCTATCTTTAGATTGTTTTTTAAAATACCCAATTTTTACCATTTCTTCATGAATTTTTTTTTTATTTTTTTCTTCATTTTCTTTCATTTTTTTTAGGAGTTGTAATTTTTTCTTAAGTAAAGATTTATTTATACCCCTTGTTCTATTTTTTTGTATTATTTCTTGTTTTTCTAACTCAGTTAAGAATAATTCATTTTTCATAATATTATCTGTCTTTATATTTTCTGCTTTTAATTTCCTGATATAACTATCACCAATCAAGAATCTAATTATAATCAATATTATACCTAAACCAGTCCATAATTTATTATATGTTCCAAATTTTTCATCAATTTTTTTAAAATTATCTAATTGACCAGTTATACTTTCAAATATTTCCATATATTTATCTAAATCTGGGATAGGTAAATCGAATGGAAAAAGTGATCCGATACCTCCCAAACCAAGTGCTGCTAACATAACCCCCAATCCCAGAACATCCTCACCATGCTCTAATGCTTGATCATATGAAGAATCGCTACTTCCATCAATAAATCTTTCATATGTACTAATACTTCCGTCATGATTAAGATCTGCTAGATTTCTTGTATCTATTGAACATTTTCCACTCCCCATAAAAGAAGGTCCTGGAAAACCACCAGTATTTAAATTAGTAGCAGTACCACAACCGGTTGCCATTGAACCGAGTCGCCTAGCACGCATATATTCACTTCTTAATTGTAAAGGATTTCCCAAAGCATCTGTTTTGCTACCTTGATTTTGAGTGGAAATTAGACTGAGATCAGAAGCAGAAAGACCACCAGATGGAGGGGAAACCGATTGTGCACATGCTTGCATATCTTGTTGACATTGATTAAGTTGATCGGTGGGTATAATATTATTATCTCCATCTCCAGACATACTTCCTCTCCTGGATGGAATACAACAAGCATAAGGAGGTCGGTTTTTTTTAAACAAATCACATTTATCTTCTTCATCTACATTAATACCGGTTGACCTCAAAGATATACACTTCGTCCCATCAGAAGGATGATCGGGATTTGTACATTTACCATCATCGTCAAATGTACAACAATGTGGTAAAGTCTTCCAGGTACTTCCAGTAGTAATACTTCTATCCATACTCGAACCAGTTCTACCTATATGATGTTCATATTTTTCCAAAAAACATTCTTTTTGTTTTTCTTGACATTCGGTTGGTGCTAAAACTTTAACAGGGATTCTATTACTAATTTCTTTTGAACCATCTTCATTTTCTTTTACTCTGGATAAAAGTTTAGGTTGTAGTTGATCCATCCAACTAGGAACATTATCCCCTAAACCTAAACTTTCTATTGGATTTGGTATAAATGATGTTCTTTCAGATAAATTTAAATCTTTACGAGAAGTAAAACCATCTTCATCGGACAAATATTCTCCATTTCCAATATCAAGTTGATCAGGATATATATATAATTTAGATATCTGTTGAAGTCGAAAATAATTTTGCTTTAATTTCTGAACTTTATAACAATTCAGTTGATGCATTTGTTGTATAGTTGGTGGTCTGATAACAATTTTATATCGCATAGTTTCCCATTTCACTAATTTCCTTTTAGTTTGTACAAGACCACTGCCATCACTTGGGGGATCATCTTCTGGATTGTCATGTTCACCAGTTAAAATAGAAGGATTAAATGGTGGAACTCCTCCCGGTGCCCCTTCTGGAGGCTCGGAACTTGAAGGTTCTTGTTCTCTATGACCATCCAATCCAGGGAAACCAAAACCAGCATCCATATAGAAATATTTTGGTTCATTTATATTATCATTGCCGCTCATATCAAGAGCATCTGCGAATGTTGTGGGGGTCTTTTTGTCATCATCTGAACTAGAAGGATCATAACCTTTCCAACCATCCCACCAAGAATTAATCCACACCCATACACATTTAGTTGTTGTATCGCTACAATTTATTTCATCAATACCACCCCTTTGATCCTTTTTAATTTTATTTTTCTTTTTCTTTTTTTTTTTGCCTCCACCAGTAGCACTATCTGTAGTTGTCTCAGTCTCTGTATCAGAGGATGCCGAATAAGGGATAACTTCACCATATTGTCTTATATGCGTTGGTGTCTGTGCTACCCATTTACTATTCACAGTATCATATGTAAATGGGATTTTATATTCTCTATCCACGATTTTCCAAGGATAAACTTCAAGTATATTTTTAAAATCGCTATCTCTATCTGCTCTTTCCCAATTATCATGAACATTTTTATCTGAATCATATTCAGGTTCATTTCCACCAATACTACAATGGTCTAATCCAACTGATCCAGAATCAGATGGTAATTTTGGTTCAGCTTCTCTTGCTTTTCTTAAAGCAGACCAAAATGCAATATCTTTTTGATAACCGCTATAATTTATGCTATCATTTGTTGCTCTTTGGACAACTTCGTAAATTCTATCAGTGACTGTGGATAGCATATCCGTGACTGATGGGAAATCTGGGGGGTCAGGAGTTGGAAAATCAGTCGGTTTCCAACGAGATCCCTCAGTTGCTTCAGCTTTAGTCATTGAATCCGGATTAGCAAAATCATCTCTTTCTGTATAGGAGGGAGGGGGACCTTTGTCCTCTACAGAGGGTATGGGTGTTTCTCCAAAATCACGGTGATTTAATGATAACATATGACATTCAGTCTGTAAAGGATCTCCTGGTATATTGGCATTTGTATTAATTGATAATGGAACTTGACAAAAACTTAAGGCACCATCTGTTTTGATTGCCATTCCATCTCTAGTATTATCACTTCTCCCTGGAATATCTGCAATATCATTATCTTTATAAATTAAATCTCCATTGTTTATTAATATTTTTTCATATCCATGATAGTTGTAGGGGAGCGGGTTATTTTCACTTCCATCGTTTTTACCTAGATAATTTTCTGGTGTGACTATTCCGCGATGCTGCATCGTGTTAGAACTTTCTACGGTATCGGTCTTCCCTCCCCATGATGTATCTGTGAGTGTTGCTTTATTAACCACGGGTATAAAATCTGCTCCAAATGGTCCCATTGATCTAAAAGCAGGTGAATTGGAATTTTTTCCATATTCAGATGGAGCCGAAACATCCAAAACTTGATCTGGTTTTGGGTAATTACCAAAACCGCTACCTTGTTTGAATTCCTCTGGGGTACCGGCACCTTCTTCTTCTAAAGAAGAACTTGGCCAGGGGGTTGGAGAAGTTTTATCACATTCTCGTACATCGTTGGCCGACATGTAGTCGTAATCATCTGGACAAACAAAACGATGTGGTCCAGGCACATCTGATTCATATTGGGTAAGTTCAATTTCATCCCCATATGTCAATGTTGGTCCCATATCAATCATTTGAACTATATCTCCTGCGGGAGGAGACATAGGCGTTGGGATGCCAACTATGTCCGGTCCGTACCCGTCGCGCCAGTAACCCATCCCTTCATATATTTCTCCTGCTTTTTTTACCCCATAAGTCATTGCTGATATATAAGTCTCTCTAATTCTATGATTAACAGTGGATGCGATCTCTGCTTTTTTCGAATTTATTGCTAGGTTCAATGCCTGATTACAACTCATTCTATCATTCATGTACCACTGCCTAAAATTATTAAATTGCTCAACACTTGATCCATGACTTGGATGGGTTACACTACGTAATGCCCCTTCAGAAGGTTTATAACCATAATCAGAATCTTCTGATTTTCTACCTAGAAAATCAGGAGAAAATTCTGTAGGTAAACTAGATGATACTTTATCTATAGGCAATAAACCATCATTATTTCCCGAATCTCCACTTTGTGTGGTTCCTGATGATGAAGAATCACTACTTGAACTACTCGATTCTGGTTCTGTTGGTGGCGGCGGTGCGGGTGCGGGGGCAGGTACCGGTGCGGGTGCCGGTGCGGGTGCCGGTGCGGGTTCTGGTTCCGAATCATCAAACCAACTGACTGGGTTGTACCATGATCCACCACTTTGATCTTCAGATCTGGAAGTTTCAGGAACCCATTTAGGTACAATACCTAATGCGTTTCTTCCTGGATCTGAATTAGGAATATTAATTTTTTCAACACTATACTCAAGTGCACACTTACCATTAAAAATACCCTTATTTGCAGCATCATCTACATCATTTGGAATAGATCCTTTAACATCAGTTTCTTGAAGACTTTCTCTGTCTGGAGGATCAACATAACCTGGTTCACCTTCAATTCTACCCATATAATCCCGTGTATTATGTCTTGAATTATGACTTGGACATGTTCTATCACTTTTACTATTTAACCATGATTTACCTGTTTGAGTATTTCGTTTTAATACATTAGGGAGACCAGTTGGAACACTATCAAATAATTTACATCCAATTATATCATAACCTGTTCTACAACCGCCCTTTCTTCTATATTCTGTTAAGTTTATGTGATGAGGTGTACCTGGTTGTGGATCATCAAAAGTTTCAGTACCTTTACTATTGGTACATAATTTATAACCATTATTAAATGGAACAGTATCAGAATCAATTCCACCTATTTGTTTTTTATTTTTAGTCTTTTTCTTTTTCTTTTTTCCACCACCACCAGTAGCACTATCACTAGAAGTAGTTTCTTCACATATTGGATAAAGATATAAACCAGCATATCCCGAAGTCCATTCATTATCACTTTTTTTCCCAGGTGGTTCCGTAATGATCGCGGGGTCGCCATTCTCTTTCTCTCCTTGCCAATCTGGGACCCAACCGTGATGACTTTGAGATAATTGTCTTATTTGTGTATAATGATTAGAAATATCATCATTAATATATGATGCTGCATCGTGCCATTTATCATCACCAAAGTCATCATAATCTTCTTCATTTCTATCTGAGGGTAGAGCATATATATCATTTGGTCCTTTATTTTCACTATGTATTTTATAAATAGTTGAATCACCCACTGTATCATCTTTAAGTACATGTAATCGTGAATATTGTTTATCACCATCACTACTATCATTTTTCCCCATTACTCCACTATTACATTGACCCGCGCATCCTCTCATAATTCCATGTTGAAATTGATAATAATTTATATCACTATATGCTGAAGATACATCAATATATGACCATGCTTCATCATTATTTTTGATTCCAGTAAAACCATCAGCAACTTCATCTGAATCCAAAGGATTCTCGTCTACCAATAAATGTGCTTTGTCAGGTTTCCTATCATAAATATTACTATCATCAGAAATTTTCACATGTCTAAATTTTTCCCTTAATATGTCACCATTTGTAAGTTTATTTGCTGGGACATAATTACGTGATTGTCTATCGTTTTTCCCTTCTGAGGTTACGGGTTCTGAATGTAATCCTGTTTCTTTATTATATTTTACTTCTTCATCTAGATCATAATTATTTGAAGATTCATCTAAACATACCCATTCAGATTGATTTGATAATATAAATGTACAATCATCATATCTGTTTTTATTTTTAAAATCAGTTGAACCGGAATCAGCATCAGAACTAGAATCAGGATTAGGATCTTCACTCCTTTTACTCCATTTTGCCAAAGTGACATCACGTATAGCACCTCTTGTACCAGGAATAATTCCTGTACCCCAACTTTCTTTTATTGTATTGTAAAATACAGATAACATTATTATTCCCATTTTATATTTTTTATCATTTGGATCAAGATATTTTTGATTATTTTCAAGGGAACTTTGATCCCTTAATGATACATAATTTGTACTTGGTATCTTTAATCCTGTAGCGCTTTTATTATTACCGGCACTATGATAATGACTAGCTGGTTCAAGAAATTGAAATCCAGGCCAATAGTCATCACTATAATATGTATTTCCACCAAAGGGGAAACCTTTACCTGATGGTTTTTTTAATGTTCCCATTTGTCCATTATATGGTCTAAATGATTCAGAATCTAATGGATCGCCGTTGAGATCTACATTCTCCTTCATTTCACATTTACTACTACAATTATTGGCAGAATTTTCTGATTCGGATAATGGAATATCGTAACTATCACATCTATCGTTTTCATCTTCAATTTCATTACTATTCATTTTAGGTGCACTTGTTCCAGCATCGGCATTCCAACGACAAGGAGTTACATATTCTATCTGTTTTCTTCTATCATTATTTACTTTGTCAACATTTTTTAAATCAACTGCTGGCAAAACATCTTCGAAATTTCCAGGTTTAATTTTGTCAATAATACCTGGAACTGCAATATCCAATTCGGACAAATCGTATGTATTTCCACAACCAAAAGTATTTACTGCAACATTATATGGATATTGTGCAGATCTTTTTGGAGGTATATTTCCGGGTCTATTATTATTTTCATCATCTTCATTTTCATCATCTTCATTTTTAGCACGTGTACCTTGTAAATATTTTATATCTCCAGGAGTTGAGCAGGAGGCGCCACACCAATAACGACGATTATTTTTTGGATCTTTAGTACTTGTGGGATTTTCTGATATTTCTTTACCAGCAACTGGATTACCATTTATATCAACTAATGGAAATTTACAATTACTGCTTGGTGTATAATTAACATATTTTAAAACACTTTCTCCTTGTGATGATAATGAAGAATCCCCTACCCCTTCAAAATCTCCAGGAACACTTCCTATAGGTTGTAGTTTTGGTGGATCAGAATCATCAAAAAATGTTCCATTTTTTGGAACATCTGGCGTATCTCCACTACAATTAGTAGCGTTTATTCCTTTACCTGGACATTGTTTTTCTGCTTCTTCATTTCCCATACTTTGCGCAATTGGAGCTGCTTGTCCTGGATATTTTAAAACTGTAAAATTCTCGCATGTCCTGTCTTCATCGTTTCCTTTATTTTCTTCCCAATCCCGATCTTCTGAATCTCTACAATCTGTGTTATCTGTACCACATCTTCCAGTATCTTTATTAGGTACAGGATAACCATTATCAGGTACAATTATATCATTTTGATCTTTTGTTCCATCATAGTCTGAAGGATCTACGCAAGTTTTTTGTTGAAAACTACATTGATTTTCTTGTCTGTTTGTTTCTTCAGGTGTAAGTTGTGAACCACCATCCTCGATACTATCAGAACAATAACTTCCAGATGATATATCATGACCACTTGCTTCACCTAATTCTTCTTCTCTTGATTCTGCTGCTGATTCAGGATCTGCTCTCGAACAATCCACTATTCTTGGATTTGAATGACCACCCGCAGCAATACATTCTGAACCAACTGGTATAGGATTATCATCATTATCTTTAAGTTCTTGACCATATTCATTTACACATTTTGGATCACATGATCCTTCTCCTTCTTCATCATGAATAATTTCACCATCGTCATTAACACATACAATAGCATTATTACCAGGTGTTCTTGGATTATCTTCAAATGTTTTACTTTCTCTTGTTTTTTCTGTTACTCTACATAATGGTAAATCTTTATTATCTTCATTATTACAATCAATATGTACTTCTTTTAATTCACAACCATCTGGACATGAATCATCATCTGGATTATCATTTTCACAAACTATGAAATTTCCATCTTCATTTTTATTTACACATAATTCTTGTGTAGTCTTGGCGTATTCCCAAGTACAATTCTCTCCATGTTCATCACATTGTCTATATTTTATATCAGAATCTAAACATGGACCTGCTGGTTCACAATATTCAGATTTACCCATATCTAATATATTTTTTTGTGTTTTTTTAGCAATTTCTTCCATTTCATCTACAAAACTATTTTTTTCATAATACATTGCTATTGCACCCGTAGTCGCCACTGCTATAAATGTCCCCCATGCTGACCATTTAGCGATATTTTCTTTATTCTTTGTAAATTCTGGTTTTAAACTTAATTGAATAATATTTTCAAAAATAAAATCTCTAACATCATCTTCATCAAGACCATATTTTTTAACTTTTTTAGTTAATTCTTTTATTTTAGTTGTATTTCTTGCAATACTTAAATCTGGAATTTTAGTTTTATTCTTACTTATTTTGTTAAAATAATTATTTAAAACTGGATTATTATCAAACTGAAATTTAATTTTATTGAAATCTATATCTTTATATGCATTCAAATTAATAAAATACGGACTAGACGCACATTTAATAACTGATTTATAATTATTTGTTTTTTCATATTTTTTTCTTAACTCCACTAAACACTTATTTTTATCTACAACACCATTATTATCACGAACACCTGGTAATCTTAAACATTCCATTGCTAATTTGGAACATTCATTTATAGTTTGAACTTTACTTTCTAATTTAGGTGATTTTTTAAATTCTGTTTTTTTAGATTTATTTTCAGATTTATTTATCTGTGATTTTATAGAATTTCTTTGAATTCCATCTATTCCCCCTTTTTGTTTTTTTTTTTTTGTTTTATTTGTTATTTTTGTTTTATCTTTTTTATCTTTTGTTTTTTTATTTTTTCTGAAGTATATTCTTTTCTTTTTTTTTATTGTTTTTTCTGTCATACTTAATTTAATGGACATTTTTTTTAAGAATGTTTTCCGTTAAAATATGTATTTAAAAATAAATACTATCTTAAAATGAGTATAAAAGAAATAAATTCAGCACCTCAATATATTACTAATTTTATTCATAATAATATGGAACAATTATGTAAGATTTATGAAGAAGGTCTTGAATTAAATTCAGAAGGTATTTTAGCATGTATCTGTTCAGAAAAAGATAATAGAATTGATATTCAATTTATGAATAATGGACAAATAACAGAAATGATTACAGAAGAAAGTTGGATTCCTTTTAAACAGACGATACCCAAAGATAAAAAATTATTAATGATTCAAGATTTAGATTTAAATAGTATTTTTATCATTTATATTTAAATTTGATAATAAAACTTTTTGATACTCAAAAAAATACAAATGAGTATTCAGGAAAAAATCCTTGATGCGTATCAATATTTTATACTTTCAGATAAGAATATACCAAAAACATTACAATTAATCAAAATTACAAGACCAACTCTTACAAAATATATTAAAATAGCAGAATGTTTAGATTATTCTTTGTTAGAATATCTAGACAAAAAAGGAAAAGATAAACTAAAAATAAATGATGCCCTTTATTTATGTGATAATGTCCTTAATCCAGAACAACAATATGAAGTTTTTCTTTCATTTCATAAATCTCCTAAAAAAGATAAAATAAGAGTACTTCAAGAATCAACAACTTGTCCAATTTGTATGGATACAAATCCATATTTTGAATATACTCCCTGTTGTAAAACTCCCATTTGCGAAACATGTTTTTCAAGAACATTTGAAACTTACATTCAAGATATAATATTCAAACCAGTTAAATGTCCCTATTGTAATGTAGCACTAGATTTGATATATGTTAAATGGTATCTTCGTCAAAGAATAAATCATGATAAAGAATTATGGAGAAATACTAAAATTTTAAAAGATAAGTGTCATTTTAATATACCCTATCAAGTCAATTTGTATAATAAATATTTAACCATGATAAGTCGAATAGAATCATCGCAAGACTATTATATTGTAGATACTGAACCCGATTTTGATAGTCTATTAGGAAATGAAAAATATTTTGGTTGTTGTTCTCAGTGTTCTCCAATAATCAGAAAAAATGAACCAATTATTTCTAAAAGAAGTTGGAATCTTTTAAATATTTCAGATATTCCAAAAGAATGTGGTAATGGTGAAGGTGGTATTTTAGTTTTAGAACCTGAAATGTTTCGCTGTGTTGTTTGCAAGAGTAGAGATGAAAATATGGATGATGGGGAATTTAAAAAATGTCCTCATTGTGGAATAAAAACAGTAAAACCCGATGGTTGTAACTTTATTTATTGTGGAGATCATCGTTGGTGTTGGATTTGTAATGAAAGAATTGAAAATAATTCTAATGGTCACAATAAACATTATTGGACGGGACCAGGAACAAGTCCTTATACAAATCGTTGTAGAGAATCTATAAATTCTAATTCTGAAAGATATGTAATTCATGATAAATGTGAATGTTCAGCATGTAAACCACATGGGGGTGCTCCTCTTTGTAGAAATATTGATTGTATGAGAAGAACATTTGTAAAATATAAAACAGATGGACCTGATGGATCAAAAGAATTCTTTAATGATTATTGTATTGAATGCCAAAAAGATAGGTAATTTAACTATAAAAATTACCAGTTTCTTCTTTGATTTCTTCAAATTTGTTTGAATTATTTTTATTTAAGATTTCATTAAATTCATCAATTAAATCTAATAAATTATTAGAATCCCTGTTATAAAATAATAATTCTTGTAAACAAGCAGTTGTATATTTTTTATGATATATTTGAGAATAAAAATTTTCAAATTTGTCTATTTGATTTGGTAAAAATGTCTCTACCATCTGCTTTGTTTGATATTTATCGGCATAATCTAATTTTGCTTTATTATCTATTCGACAAGATCGTATAAAGGCATCATCTAATACTTCAGGTTTATTTGCTGTTAAAAATAAAACAGTACCCTCAATACATGTGAAACCATCTAAACAATTTAAGAAAGCTTGTAAAGTTATTCCATTATTTTTATCTCCATCTTTACGATCATCAAAAAAAGTATCTATATCTTCAATAACAATAATCCTTTTATTTGATCCCTGTTCATTTATGTAACTAAAAGCACTAACAAAATCTCCATCTAACATATCTTTAATTATTGGTAAAATAAATAAATCACAGTCTAATTCTGAAGAAATCGCTTTTATTGTTGTAGTTTTACCTGTCCCTGGTGGTCCATGTAATAACCAAACACTTTTATATGGTATTCCAAATGATAAATATGTATTTCGTGTATCTTCTGAAAAGAAATTTTCAATATTATTCATAATTTTTTCTTTTTCACCTTCTTTAAGATAAATTGTATCAATTGATCTTTTAGGTGATTTTGAAAGAAGTGTCCAAAAATCTGTTTTATAATAGTATATACGAATTGTATCTTTATTTTTTTTTTTATGTTTTTCATATTTATCTTTTATTGTATTTTTTGCCTTTTCAATAAAGTCAATTAATATTTCTTTATTTTCGCATGTTAATGTTAATTTTTTTAAAATATCTTCATATGATGTATGATCACATGTTTCAAATATTTTGGAAATATTTTCATTTTTTTTAATAATCGCAAGTTTAATATTAATTTTTTTATCTTTATAATTAATATTAATATCACATTCATGAGGAATAAATGATTTTATAATTGAATGATTTTCATCTTTATTTCTTCTATATCTCCATTCATTATAAGAATATATTTTCTCTTCATCATAAACAAAGTCATTTATTTTGTCTTCATAATTTTCATAAATATATTTTAAAATTTCACTATAATATTTTTCATGACTATACATTGTTGCAGTTGCTTTAAATTCATTAAATTTTATGATTTTTTTTTGCTGAATTTTCTTTAATGATGATTTATTTTGAAATTCATTCAAAAATCTATTTAAAAATGTATTTAACAATGTATGAATTTTATTTTTACTATAAAAATAAAAAGAAATTATACTAATAAGTGAAAAAAAATAAATTTTATTTATCATTATTAATTTATTTTAGCATGATAGTTTTAAATATTTTATATATATATATTTATTATATGGAATCCACCGAAAGTGGAATATTTAATTCAAATGAAAATGAAAAAAATTTTAAAGCATTTGATGAAAATAGAAGTGATAATTTACCAACAAATATTAAAATAGATCTTTCTAAGGAAAAAAAAATTTTTTATTCAAATACAGTTTATTTAAAACATATGATTAATAATCGTACAAATCATAATTGTTTTTATCATAAAAATAATAAAGGTAATGAATATATATATTCAGTTGCTGGTAATGATATATTTGAAAATCATGATACAATCGAAATTTATGATATTCAAAAAAATATTTGGAAAATTGAAGATATTAAAATAAAAAACAAAAAAATTATATACGATAATCCATGTTGTGTTAAGATTAAAAATAAGATATATTTATTTGGAGTAGCAAAGATAAAAAAAAAGAAAAAATCAGATTATCGTGATAATGAAAATTTTTATTATGAATGTGGATCTAAAATGGATAAAAATGATAAAAAAATTAATAAATTAAAAGAAGAACTTGTTAAAATAAATAAAAAAATAAATGATTATGAAAATAAAGATGAAAAGGAAATGATAAAATCTGAGATAGAAAAATCGGTTAATAGTGAAATACATGATAATACATTTGATGATCTTTTAATGAATATTGCATTATATTCACAAAAAGGTGGTGGGGTGGATGATAATAAAGAAGAATTAAATAAAAAAGAATATAAATGTAATAATTGTAATAAAAAATTTAATAATAAAGAACAATTTATAGAACATAAAATAAAATGCGATATATTAGAAACAAGTTCGATTATTTATGATATAAACAATAAAAAATGGTCTAAAAATAGTAGTGTATGGAAAAGATGTCGTTTAAATTCTAAAGCAGTTGAAATGAATGGTAAAATATATTTGATTGGGGGAGAGGATTATGAAGATCATATTCCAACTAATTATGTTGATATATATGATATTAAAAAAGATGAATGGTCAGAAGGTATCCCCATGATTGAACCTAGAATTCATTTTGGAGTTACTGTAGTTAAAGATAGTATATATGTTATTGGCGGAAATAATGGAATGAATGATCTTTATAATATAGAAATATATGATTCTAAAAAAAATAAATGGGTTTATGGACCTATTATGGATGACAATATTTCGAGATTAAATTGTATATCTATTGATGATAATATATATATATGTGGTGGATATAGCACAACATGTTATGAAAAAAATATTGTAGAAAATTTACAAATAAATGATTATGAAAATTATTATTATTATAGGAATAATAATGATGTAATATATTGTGAACATCTTAAAGATTCCTATTGCTATGATAAAGTCGAAAGAAAAAATAAAAAAAAAGAATATCTTCTTAAAAAATTAAATTTATTTACAGGTGAAATGATTTCTAAATTCATAAAAAAATATGAAATTTCAATTGGATATTCTGATAATAAAGAAAAAATTAGAAAAATAATTGTTGATAAAATATTTAATTATCAATTTAATTCATCTGAATCTCGTAAAATAAATACAAATTTTAAAGATATTAGAGTTCTAAATGTTTCAAAATTACAATGGTTACCTAGTATTGAAATGGATAAAAATTGTGATGGTATGGGATTAGTAAATATTGATAAATATTTATATATTATTGGTGGATATAGAAATAGAAAAAGATCATCTGAAATAAAAAATATTTATTGGGAAAGATTAAATAAAATTGAATCAATTATAGATCGCGAATTTAAAATATCAGATTCATTTAATAAACACAAAGTTTTTGAAAAAATTTATTGGCAAAGTGAAACATCTGATGAAATTATAAAAATAAATAATACTCATTTAGAAAATATTTCTTCAAAAAATATGAATGAAATAAATAAACAAAATGATTACTTTAAAAAAAATAGTAAAGATATGAAAAATTTATCTATCAAAAAAGATTTAAATAAATCTGTAAAAGAACAAAAAACTACAACGAAACAACTCACTATAGTACCGAATATAAATAATATTATTGGTGTTATTAATGAAGAAATTAAATTTGTAGAAGGTGTCATAAAACAAAAAGAAGAAAGAAATGAATATGAAATGGATCCTGAAAATAGAAAAATAGAAGGAAGTCTTAAAAATAAATTAAAACAAGAATATTTACTAGTAATGAATCCTAGTAAAGAAAATTGGAAAAAAAGTTCAATAATTACTGCAATTCCAATATCAATCGCACAAGGTTTAATTGGAGGAGTGTTGATGGGAAAAGATTTGTATGGATTAAGTACCGATACAACACCCTTAGAAGCATTAAGTGGGACGAAGTATGCCATGGAAATGGTTTCTGGAATTTTTCTTACAATGATAGCAAGTAAAGGTATTTCAGCGGTATTAGAATCTTTAAGTGATATTCTAGGATCTGAAAAAAATAATGAAATTGAGGGAATAACAAGAAAAAAAGAATATAAGAGTAAAGGTGAAAATGAACAAAAAAAATCTAGATTATACACTTACGGAACAAATTTTGTAAAAATTGCAATTTTGATATATATTTCTCATGAAATTCATGGATTATTTTCTGAAGATATATCAGATACCGATGGTGATGGTGTTTCCGATACAAACGATGATTGTTTTGGAGATAATTCTATAATGTGTCCAGATGATGATGGAGGAGATGATGATGGAGGAGATGATGATGAAGGAGATGATGATGGAGGAGATCATGAACCAGACCAACCTGGAAATCAAAATTGTTCCGCATATCAAGGACATTATCATGATAAATGTAATCAAATTCCTAAAACGGATGCTGATAATTATATAGAATATATGACTTGTTGTTTTAATCCATGTATAAAATGTTCCACTCATGAAGATTATCCAGATTGTGAAAATATTAACAGTTTGCCCCCATTGACATTTGATGATTTGGATAATGATTGTGATGGAATCTTAAATAAAGTTGAAGGTGACAAAGATACAGATGGAGATGGAGTCGCAGACAAAGACGATGCTTACTCAAAAGATGCGGATTGTCAAAAATTAGGACAACTTGGGTGCGATGATCATGATGAACTAAAAGAACCTCTGTGTAGTGGAGATGATACTGAATGTACTATTCCCAATGCTGGGTGTCCAGATGATGATCCTGATTGTACTCCTTCTGTTTCTATTAATTGCGATGAGGATGGATGTGAAGGTCCAGCAAATGATCCGGAACATCCGACTCAGGATCAATTTTCATGTGAAGCAGGTGATGATAATACAGAAGCAGAATGTAGCATTAGTATCGATACTGCTACTGGTACAATATCATGTACAACTACTGGTGGTGATGACACAGATGCTTGTAAAGTAGTCGATCATGTTGAAGATATGGACAGAGATGGTATAGATGATTATAAAGATATGCATGTCGAAGAAAGAGATGATAGTTTTTATAGTTGTCCAACAAATGAATATCCAGATAGATACTGTTATTCTTCAGGTATTGTTGCGGGTTTGGGGGTAGCGGGTCTTGGTTATGGGGCATATAAATTACAACCGAAAGTTACTAATAAATTAAACCAATATAAAGAAAAAAGAAGATTAAAAAAAGAAAAAAAAAGAATAGAAAAAGAAAAAGAAAAAAAGAAAAAAAATAAATCTAAAGTTAAGTCGGAAAAACAAAAAAATAAAAAAATAAAATCTCGTAAACTTTCTCATAAAGAAAAAAAAGATATTTTTGATTTATCCAAATCTATAAAGAAAAAGAAAAAAGAAAAGAAAAAGAAAAAAAGAAAAAATAAAGGGGAAAAGAAAAAAGAAGAAAAAGAAGTTATTGAAGAAGAATTTGAACATGAAACATTTGAAAATCATTTTTAAAAAGTAATATAAATATATTAAATATATTAAATAATATATTATGAAAAAAACAATAAAAAAAAAAAATAAAAGATATTATAAAAATACAGAAGATAAAAAAACAAAAAAAAAATGGACAAAAAAAAAATTATCAAAAAAGAAAAAAACAAAAATAAAAAGGAAGTATAAGCGAACTTTACAAAAAGGAGGAATTGAACCATTTATGGGAACAATGTTAATAAGTTTTGGTTTAAGAGTATTATATTCTGCTTTAAGTGGATTTTTTACATTAATGACAAAAAAAGCATATCCAAATGATGTTATTCTGAATAATAATTCATGGATAGACGCCAATTACACAAAAATAATAAGTCTAAGAAGACATAAAATAAATTTATTAGAAGAAGCAAAAAATGATATAGTCCGATATATAATAACTGTTGGAAAAAAAATAAAAAGAAATGAAATTCTTAAAGAATTAAATTCAGATAATTCAATATTTGTTAGTGAATTAAATGATAAGATTGAGATAGGCAAAAATGAGGTAGAAGAAGCAAAAATAAAATTAAATGAATATTGTGAATTATTAATAAAAGAAAGACAAACAGCAAGACAAACAATAAAAAACTGTATTGAACATCAAATAACTATAGCAAATACAACTAAAATATTAATAGATAAAATAAATCAACAAAAAGAAATAAGAGATATTGTTAAAAATGAAGCAAATACATTTGCTATTAATTTTAGAGAAAAGGGAGCATTAAATAATTCTTGGTGGGGTAAAGAATTATCAATTGAGATTGAAATAAAAAATAAAATGAAAGAAATAGATGAACTACTAGATAATAATACCCTCGAAGATAAAAAAAAAGCATTAGAAATGTTTAAAAATGATGAATTTAAAAACAAATATCATATTTTAGAATTAAAAAAAGAACTTTCATCAATTAAAAAAGACGAATTATATTCTGATTTTAAAAAAAAATATGAATGTGCTAATACTGAAAATTGGAGGGGTAAATCAATAGAAAATTGTTCTATTGATAGTAATGATTTTGAATTTTTCCTTAAAGAAATTTTAGATAAAAATAAAAAAAATATAAAAAGTGAATATTTAGATGAATATCAATTAACTGATGAAGTTAATATTCAAAATCTTGGTAAATACTTAGTTAATAAAAATAAAAAAGGAAATAAAGAAGGAAATAAAGAAGAAAATAAAGATAACATTAAATATGATGAATTTAAAAAATGGTTGGAAACATATAGTATTCAGACAAATTCTATTCTAAATGGAATAAAAAGAAAAATTAAAGATTTAGAAATAAATATATTTTTTGTTGAATTTACTCATCTTAATTCTGAAATTAGAAATGCTCTTAGTGAATCTAAATATGAATATGCCAAGAAAAAGAAAGAAGAATTAGATCAATATTTAGAAAATAAGAAAGAACTAAAAGAAAAATATATAGATGATGATTTTGATGAAAAGGAAAGATTTAAAAAAGAAAAAGATAATTATGATAATTATGTTAAAACAATGGAACAATATTTTAATATAAGTCAAAGTGGGAATGAAAAAGATAAGATAATAGAACAGTTACAAAAAGAAAATACTGAATTAAAAGAAAAAAATTTAAGATTACTTCAGATAATATCAAAATATAGAAAATAAAATAAATTTGATTTTACTTAAATATTATTTAAATACTAAATATATAATATGATAAATACTGTTGAAAAAATAAAGAAATCAAGAACAATTTTGAAAAAATATTTACAAGATGAATGGGAAACAAGTTCAGTAAATGATTATTCAAATGAAGAAATTGAGAAAATTTATACATCAAAGCATAAAAATAATATTATTAACTTTGGTAAAGCGAGTGCATTTAATATTGTATTATCTCATAGAAATATACCAAGTCATAAATTATACATCATTTATTATAATTTCCCTGAATTAAATTCACCTCCTCCTAAAATTACAAAAATGTGTGGAGAAAAAATGAATAGTTTATATTCTTCCGGAATAATTGGACCTGAAGATAGTATAATATTAATAATTCTTGAAAATGTTACTGAAAATATACAAACAACAATTGAATCTCTATATAAAAAAGGACAAGAAGAATTAATTAAAAATGGTTTATCTGATAATATTATTGAAGAAAATGAAAAATTAAATGAAAATAAATATAATTTAGAACATTTTAAAAATATTCATGTTTTTGATATTAATACATTATGTTTTGATATCATGAATCATGTATCTGTTCCAAAACATGTATGTATTCGTAATAATAATGTCAAAAATGAAATATTTGAAAAAACAAATACTACTTCAGAAAAATTACCTATTATTCTTAGAACAGATCCAGTTGCCAAACTATTGAGAATGGCGCCAGGAGATATATGTGAAATTACTAGAAAAAGTGAAAGATGTGGTGTATATAAATTTTATAGAATTTGTGAACAATTATAATGTAGAATCTTCAACAATTTGATCATAAACATTTCTAGGTACAAATTTAATTTCAGATTTAGGTTCACATTGAGGATCTAAACTCTGAACATAACCTGAAATAATACACATTATACCAAATACAAACATTAAAAGACTTAATTTCATTATATATATATTTATTTTTTATTTTTATTTATTTTTTCACTTGGTCTTCCATTGGTACTCTCGCATTTTTTTTTACATTTTATCTTTGATATAATATTCTTTGGATTTTTATATTACACTCTTTTTTGCACTCCCAAATGGATCCACTCCTTTATTTCTTTCTTTTCTTTTTACTTTTACTTCTCTTTTGTTTTCTTTTAGTTCTACCTCTACTTTGTTTTGTTTTTTTTCTTGTTTTATTTCTTCTTTTCCCTGTTTTATTTCTTCGTTTCCCTGTTTTCTTTTTTCCCCCTCCTTTCTTACTTTCTGAGATATCTTTCTCTTTGGGATCGCCCCCTAGTCCCTCCCTCAGTTCTTCGACCGCCCTCGTCAACTCCCATTCAGGGTTGTCCCCCTCGTAGACTACTGGTGATCCATCTCCTTCCAATTTTTTCTTTTTTATCAAACTGCGTACATTGATACCCTTCAACGCACCTCCATGTTGTTTTTTTCTCCTTGTTTTTTTAAATTTCCGTGGTCTACTATTCATTTATATATTAATAGATTTTTTTAATTTTTAAGGTAAAATACAAACATTAAAAGACTTAATCTCATTATATATATACTTATTTTATTTTTAAAAACCACTAATCCTACTTGGATCATATAATCTGTAACTACTATCAGGAATAAATTTTATATCAGAAATATTAATATTATCTTTTATTATTTTCTCTTTTTTTGGTAAATAAACGACATCACAACTTTGTGAATATTTTTTGTGAAGTCTATTTCTCATCTGAAAAGCATATACTACAATCCCTAAAAATATTATACTAAAGAAAATTAGTACGGAATCTATCATTCTATATTATAAAGTTTATTTAATTTACATTTTTTCTTCCATTTTTTTTTGCATCCATGGATCTTCCGATTCTAATGATTGCTTAAGATCTTCGTCAACTGTATTATTACTCTTAATTGGAGAATCTTCTACTTCTTCTAACTTTTCTGGTTCAAGTTCAGGTTCAAGTTCAGGTTCAAGTTCAGGTTCAGGTTCGACTTCTTCGCTTTCTGGTTCCGGTTCAAGATTTTCTAAACATTTCTGCTCTTCCTCTTCTCTCTTTTTCCTTTCTTTTGCTAGTCTCACTTCTTCTTGTGCTGCCTTAATCTTATCTCTCTTTTGTTCTTCATAAAAGATATCACGATTTAGATTATTTTCTTGATACTTCTCCATCATATCATTTAATTGACTATTCTGGAAAACCTCGTCTGCGACCTTATCAGCATTTGGATCCCAAGGCAACCAATATCCCACCTGTCCAACAAAAGTATGGAATCCACTATCAGTCAAAGATAATTTCTTTGCCCTATCTTCTGCTGCTTGTCGAGTATCATAAACTCCTCTTACTTTAAGTCCTCGTAAACTAGTTTGAAAATCATTTTGTTCATCAAAATCTCTCTGTAATTTATCTTCATGCTTATATGTAAAATCTTTATATTTGTTGTAAATATCATCAAATTTCAGATTTTGGTCTTTACAATAAGATTGTAAAAATTTAGCACAATTAAATGCCATTCGGTCTTGGATTAATGATTCTGGAGATAAAAATGATAAACATACATAATTCTGACCGGGAATTTGATCATCCACTTCAAGATAGTCTATTTTCTTTTCTTCGCTCATTTTATAATTTATAATAATTTATTTTTTAAGTGATTTAAACTAATTTTCTATAGTTAATATATATGAATTTTCTTGATACATTAGATAATCAATTTAATATTCAAAATATTATTCGATATGTTGTTATGTTTGTTATTGTGACTATTTCAACGAAATTAATTCCATCATGTGGGGTCCTACAAAATCATGCTATTTATGTTGGATTAATTGCATCATCAACATTGGCATTGTTGGATATGTGTTATCCAAATTATGTAATTAATACAAAAAAAGATTAAGCACTAGGAATATATTCCCATTTTAATTCTTCGCAAATTTTACTCCATATTTGATCTTGTTGTTGTAATTTTTCTCTACTTTTTAGTAGTGGAAAAAATGATAATAGATGATTATATTCCAACAATTCACAAAATTTATGTAAAACATATGAATAAGATAAAAAATTTTTTCTAGATGGTGGACAATGTTTCATAAATGGTAACTGAATTTCTTTGAAAAGAGACCTTAACATCTCTTCTGATTCTCTATTTAATTTTGGTGCCTTTTCACCACTTATAATATTAATTAAATGTGGTATATGATCATAATATTTATTGTATTTTAATTTTTTTAAAATATTTCTTACTTGTTGATATGTTATCTTTGTTAAATCTAAATTAATATTTTTATTCAATTCTTCATAAATTTCTCTATATATACTTTCAGGTATTTCAGTCGTTTCTTTCGCTTGAAATTGTGCCAACCATTCATTAAAATGATTAATTCTTTTATAGGCAAAATAATTTGCCTCCTTTGGTGGATCATTATAAGAATTTTTTTCTGTCATTATAATTATATCTTTTGTTAGACCACACTCCATACAAATTATTTTACCAGTAATATCATCTAAAGACATATTAATATTACATGATTCACATTTATTATAATTATAATCTTGAAATTTATAATTTTGTATTTCATCATTTATATTACACATGTATTCATTTATAATATCAACTTTTTCATTATTTTTATTATTTTCATTATTATTTTCATTATTATTTTCTTTTTTTGGACTTGAAAAATATGATAATATTCCATTATCACTATTATTTTTTTTCATTTTAATATTACTTGAATTAGAATAATATTTATCTAAAAGCAAACCATTTTCTTGATAGTAATCTAAAATTTCTTCACTATTTAATTTTTTTATAATTGAAGTATGTATATCATCTATCATTTTTCTTTTATCGGTATGACATTTTTTCAACGGTTTGTCTTTAAATGACATTTTTAAGATAAAATACATTTTTTTTTTAAATAATTTAAAAAATTATTATAAATATAATTATACAATATGAATTTTACTCAAGAAATTCCACAAGGAGAATTAAATGTTTTTAAAGAAAAAGTTAAAAATTGGTTAGAATTAGATGAACAAATAAATGAACTAAATAAAAAAAGTAGGGAATTAAAAAAAAAAAGAGATAAAGAACTAGAACCTGAAATAACTAAATTTATGATAACATTTAATATTTCAGATCTAAATACTGGAAATGGAAAACTAAAATGCAATGAAAGAAATACAAAAAAAACACTTAATAAGATAAATATTCGAGAAAATTTATCCAAAGTTATAAATGATATACAAAAAATTGATGAAGCAATGGATTTAATAATGAATAATAGAGAGGTTGTTACAAAATATAAATTATGTAAATCCAAAAAATGATTAGTTTATAATTTTTAAAATATTTTTAATTTTTAAAGAAGAATCATAAAAGTAATTAAAAGAATCAATTAGAGTTTCTAATTTTTTTTTATTTAATTTTTTTAATTCTTTTTTTATAGTTTCACTATATTGATTTATTTTGATAGAATATAAACATAAATTAATAAAATAATTTTCTTCTATTTTATTTTTTCTATTATATGTGCATATAAGAGATCTGCTAATATATTTATTATTTACAAGTTTATAATATTTATTATTATTATTTTTTTTTAATATACTATTGATATAGTATATTGTTAAAATAATATAATAACCTGGTATATCAGTAAAATTAATATATTTTGTTTCAATTATATCACTTAATTCAAAATTTTTATATAATTTTGAAATTGTATTTATATCACTGATATATTTTGAAATATTTTCTAATAAATTTAATGAAATTGTTATTTTTTCATTTTGATAAATTCTTAAAATATCACTTAATTCATATTTAAAATGAATAATATCTTTATATAAAATATCGGAATTATCAAAATTATCAATACTATCAGATTTTTTTTCTTTAATATTCGATTTAAATGTATTTAAGTTGTATTTAGATTTATTTAAAAGATTATTAATTTCGTTAAAATAAATATTTCTATTCTTTTCAATTAAAATATTTTTAGCTATTTTATAATACTGTGAAATATTATAATCTAATTTTAATTTGAAACTTTTTATTTTTGATATTGTACGATTTATTATAAATTTATCATTACATATAATTATTACCTTACAATTATAATAATTATATTCATTAATAAAATTTATAATATATTTAAATGATTTTTTATCATGTTTGTTAAATATATCTAAATCATCTAATATAAGACTTCTTTTTTTAATACCTTGTGAAAACATCATTGTTATATTATTTTTTTTTATACAATCATAAATTTCTTCATATAAATTTTCATTATTTTTTAAATATAATGAATCTATTGTTTTAATAACTGAATCTTTTAAAATTTCTTTTGCTAATGTTGATTTTCCACAACCATTTTGACCATATATAATTAGTGGTTTATTTTTTGATATCTTCCAATCATTTATAATTTTAATTTGATTTTCGGATAAATAAAATTTACCGTACATTGATTAATATTAATAATCTTTTTTTAAATTATAATAGATTTGAAATATCATATGTATAATTTTGTTTATTATGATATCCTGGGCGATCCATTGGTATTGGTAATTTTTCTAAATCATCTAAATAACCAAAATATTGTTGAACATTTGATGATATATTTTCAGAACAATAATCAACAACTCTTTTATTTAATTTTTGAATATCTTCTATTAAATTTTCTCTTTTTACTTGAAAATTACCATACTGTAACATAATAGATCTCATAATAATAAATAATGTATCATTTGGTTGATTTCCTATTATCTTATCTGTGTATTTGTAAACATTATATCTTATCATTTGTTGGATTGCATTAATATTTATTTCAGAAAAAAAGTTATTAGTTAAAATATTTTCTTCCAATATACCCTTAATAGAATTTTCTTTATAATCTCTATTTATTACAATATCTGCTTCCTTTTCTATAAATTTTTCATTTACTACATTCACATTTGATACTCTTCCATTATTCACAGTATCTATCATATTTCCCAAAGAACTACTTGAATCTCCAATTATCATATTATGAAGTTGAACTTCACCTGTATCTGGATTAATATCATATTGTGGAACACCATTATCTAATTCAGTTGGCAGAATCATTTGATTACCAGATAATGTAGGTTTATTTCTAACATCATAATCATAAAAATTATTATTATTAACATCAGTATATACAACTTGTTTATCTATATCTCGATTTGTCATTCCAGGACCATTTAGAACATTATCTAGAGGTAATTCATAATTTGGAAGATTACTATTATATGTTTGATAAATACTCATTTTTATAGAATATATTAGATAATAAATTTAATTTTTTAATTTTAATTTGCCATATTGTTTCATAAATATATTACATTCATCCAACCATATATCTTCTATCTTTTTATTCTTTAGATCTTCAAATTCTTTTTTAATTTTATTATATTCTTCATTTAATCTAGTAATTTCTTCTTCTGTGAAAGAAATAAGAGACATCTTAATTAAATAATCATAACCATTTTTTATATTTTTATCATATTTTTCTATAACTAGTTTATCTTTTACTTGAATATAATCTTTCTCTATTAGAGATTCAACTATTTCTGATTGTTTCTTCTTATAAATTATAATATTTTCATCAATAATATCACGAATAAATTGAATTTTTGAATATAAGATCTTATAATCATTCTCTAAATTTTTAAGAATATATTCTTTTCGTTTAATATAGAGTGAATATCTTTCATCATAAAATTCATCCATTATTTGATTTATATTCTGATATTTTACAATCTTATCTTTATTATAAAGATGCATATTATTCATAGATAAACCCTTCGAACTAGTTAGTTTGAAATATTTTTCAATTCCATCTGTATGTGGTTCTTCACTCCACTGTAAACTATGAATAAATCCAGTTGGAACGACTACTGTAAAATTAATTTCTTTATCTGATGAATTATTAATATAATCTACAATTGTTTTTTTCTTTTTCTTTTTTGAATATTCTTCATTTTCTTTACTTTTTTTCTTCTTTTCTTCTGGAAGTAGAGAATCTAAAAACTTTTTATAATCTTCTACCCATGTCCCTATAGGTAATTCTGTAATCCTAATAGAAGTGGGAGTAGTGATTTCATATTTCCCTTTTGATATGTATTTATTATTTTCGATTTCAATAATTTCACCAATGAAATTATTATACCATGGTTTCATAGGTGAATATCCCACCCCTTTAATTCTATTTTTAATATTATTTACAACATCTACTGGATTAAATTTGGGTATATTTGTACTGAATCCGGTACCTATACCATTCATTCCATTGACAAGAACCATTGGGATAATTGGTACATAATATTTAGGTTCAACTAAAATACCATCATCATCATTATATTCCAACAATGGATTATCAAGTGGAGGATAAATATAATCAACTATCTTATTTAATTCTGTATGAATATACCTTGAACTCGCAGAATCATGACCACCTAAAATTCTCGTTCCAAATTGACCATTAGGCATAAGCAGATTTATATTATTAGAACCAACATAGTCTTGCGCCATTCCAATAATAGCACTTTGTAATGACATTTCACCATGATGATAAGCAGCATTTTCACTCACATAACCCGACAATTGAGCAACTCTTATTTCAGAATATAATTTTCTTTTAAAACATGAATATAAAATCTTTCTTTGACTAATTTTTAAACCGTCAAATGCCGAACCAATTGAACGAAGTGTATCCGCATTTGAAAAATGAATTAATTCTTTATTGATGAAAGATTCTATAGGAACTTCTGTTTTTGAATGATCTAAGATATTATTTTTATCATATTTGTATAACCATTCTTTTCTAGAATCGGATAATTTCTTATTAAATGCCAAATTAATAATTTCATTTGTTTTATCATCAAATAAATAATTATTCATTTTAATATTAGCAAAATATTCTCGTGCTTCTTTAGAGTCACTTGTACCAAGACCCTTATAATATTTAATCTTCCATTTTTCACTCTTATTTTTTTTACTAGACCACTTATCATAATCTGTTAAATTATAAAATGAAATTGATTTCTTACCCTTACTTACTTTTACAATCGGTGTTATCATTGATGTTATAAATCCCAATTGTAACAATGAGGGCCATAAAGTATGAAATAAATTCATAACTAATCCCTTAATATGTGAACCATCGTGATCTTGATCTGTCATTATCATAATTTGACCATATCTTAAAGATTTAGTATTTTTATATTCTTTACCAGTTTCAAGACCAAGTATTTTTTTTAGATTTGTAATTTCAGAATTTTTCATAATCTGTGATTGTGTTGAGTCTTTCACATTCATAACTTTACCCTTCAATGGAAAAACACCATATTTATCACGCCCAACAACAGATAACCCTGAAACTGCCATCGATTTTGCTGAATCCCCTTCAGTTAAAATTAAAATACATTCATCTGATTTTTTAGTTCCTGCCCAATTTGCATCATCAAGTTTAGGTATATCTCTGATTTTATTTTTTTTTGCTCCATCTGTCTTTTTACTTTCTTTATTTAGTTTAAATTCACTAAATTGAATTACTTTATCGACTAAATCAGTTTTTTCAATAATTTGTTTAAGAAATTTATCACTAATCGTGATTTTAGATCCAAATTTACTCTGTGTTGTAATCAATCTTTCTTTAGTTTGACTATCGAATGAGGGATTTTCTATCACAGAATTAATAAATATTTTTAAATAATTCTTAATATAATTTTCTTGAATTGACTTTTTATGCTTTTTCTCTATCATTTTTTTTAATCCTGAAAGAAGAAGTTTACATACATAATCAACATGTTTTCCACCCTTTGGTGTAGAAATTCCATTTACAAACGATATTTGTTCAAATTTATCATTTTTACTAAGACTAATTCCTATTGACCATCTATCATTTATTTTTTCATAAACAAATTTTTCATCTTTTTCTAAATACATTTTAGAATAATCAGAAAAGTCATCTATTTTTATTTTGTTATCATTAAGATAAACTGAAATCTTTTTATCAGTTATACCTGCTATATCATAAACTCTCCTTATCGTCAAGTTAATCATATAATCACTATAGTTTACTATACCAAATCTTTCAAAATCCGTTATCCATGTAACTTTTGTATAAGGTTTTGAAGAACTATTTTTGATAATTGGTTTTTCTTTAATTTTCATATTATTTCTGAAAATTTGAGTAAATTTTTTCTTACGTATATGATCAACTGTTTCGATTTCAAAATAAGTTGAAAATATATTTGTTAGTTTCGCACCATAACCATTCTTTCCGCCTACTATTTTTTTTTCATCATCTTTATAATTAGTTGAAGTAAGTAATTCTCCAAAAATTAATGAAGGTATCCAAATATTATTTCCATTATCATCTTTTTCTGTTGGATGTTCGGCAATATCAATACCAGTTCCATCATTAAAGATTGATATTTGACCTGTTTCCTTATTTATGTCTACTTTCATTTTTGTTACTGGTATATCATTTTTATGTTTCCTTTGTTCAATTCTTTTACTTTGATCTCGACTATTAACCAAAATTTCATCGAATATTTTATAAATTGCAGGTATATATTCACCTTCACAAAATTTTATTTTATTATTTTCAGTGTCAAATATTGGTAAATTTTCTTCAATTAGGTCTGGACCACCCACGTATGTATCTGGTTTTTTGTAAATATGATTTTCAAGTTCATCTTTTTGATAATCGTTCAAATCCATAATATAAAGTAATATTGTATTTTGTTTTTAAATAAATCAAATTTAAATATAAACTATATTATTATGCCAGAATCAACTGATAATGAATATTTTCATAATATATTTATTCAGGAAGTTAAAAGTGATGAAAATAAATATAAAATGATAAGCAAAAAACCTTATTTTAGTAATTTATATCCTTATACAGAATCATTCAAAAATTCAGAATTGAGTAAAGATGTCGAAAAAGATGTCGAAATAATACCTATTAAGTACGATAAAGGTGTTTCTTATTTCAAAATTAAATTAGTTACAGGTACTGAAACAGGTATTTATTATATATTAAAAATTTTTTTAGGATCTTCTGATGGAATAATCAATAATGAAAAACAAACTGAACAAATTACGATGTATGAAAAGTTGAATGAAAAAGAATTTAATTTATATCCTAAAATGAAATGTATTATGGAAAATTTTAATCCTTTTTTAAAATTAATAAGTCAAGGTATAATAATTGGAACACAAAATGAAATATTCGGTTATGGAATTAAAAATGAAGATCAATTTATTAGTACTTTGCCCTGGGTCCCACCCATGATAAAAATAGTGAAAAAAATTAAAGATAAAAAAAAAGAATCTTTCCCTATACAAAATAATTTATTTGTAATTACTGAATATTATGATATAAATGATTCTGAAACAGATTTTTCATTACAATATTTATTTAAAAATTATGAAAAAGGATCAATTGAACCAAAACCAGATTTATATATAATTGTTGTTCAAATTATTACTTATCTCAATTTTATTGCAAATAAATCACATTCAGATGAAAAATCTCGATCAAAACATTGTAATCTAAATACTGAAAATATTCGTTTTAAAAAAGTAGATGGTCCTATAAAAATAAAATATCAATTTGATAAAAGTGACGAAGGCCAAACCAGCTCGAGTCCAGGGGACCATGAAATCAATTTGGATTATACTGATAATTATCAAATGTATATAACTGATTTTAGTAAAACAATCGATATTAAAAAAAAATCAGATAATGAAACTATAAGTAAAGATTTATTATCTTTTTTTCCAAGTTTAAAATTCAAAACAAATGATAATGAAAAACATTATACTGATTTATTTCGTTTACTAATAATCATAAAAAAATTAACTGAACTCGCAAACAAAAAAACTGCTGATGCTGCTGTACCTGTGGCTGAAACTGATGCTGATGCTGGATCCCCTGCTGCTCTGGCTGGTGCTGAACCTCCTGCTGCTCTGCCTGGTGCTGAACCTGATGGATCCCCTGCGGCTGTACCTGATGATGGATCCCCTGCTGCTGTACCTGCTGCTGAACCTGCTGCTGCTGCTGCTGCTGCTGCTGCTGCTTTTGCTGTGGCA
>MDSZ01114794.1_pt1 | contig 29111 bp, 28 predicted proteins | sample 811201 | NCBI WGS metagenome assembly MDSZ01 (sample SAMN05326647, study PRJNA326480) | marine metagenome | isolation source: seawater | place: Indian Ocean: North | collected 2010 | reverse complement strand
TCATCAGGCCCTGCTAGATAGGAAGAATCAGGAGATCTTAAGAAACCAAATCCATCCTGCAGAATTTCTAATACACCTTCACCTTGAATATCCTCACCTTCTTCTGCCTTATTTTTTAGTAAGGCAAAAGTGACGTCTTGGCGCTTCATTCTAGAAGCGTTCTCTACGCCAGACTCTTCCGCTAAAGTTATAAGCTCGTGGACTGGTAATTCTTTTAAATCTGAAATCTTCATTTCTTAGTATAAAACTGGGATTTTGCTCAAAAAAAACCTTGAGCACCTTCAATCTATCATTCAAATTGAATGGCGTCTAGCTATTTCAATTAAATATTAGATTCTATAAATTCTGCTAGCTGAACTTTACTTAAAGCTCCAACTTGAGAAGCTACTACTTCTCCTTCCTTAAAAATTAAAAGAGTTGGAATACTCATTACATTTTGTTTAGCTGCAGAAGCTTGATTAATATCTACATCTAATTTTCCTACTTTAATTTGATCTGAGTACTCAACAGCTATCTCTTCCACGATAGGTCCTACCATTTTGCATGGGCCACACCAAGTTGCCCAATAATCAACTAGAACTGGTTTATCTGATGAACTGACTTCATCATCAAAGTTATCATCCGTCAAAGTAACTACGGTCATATTTTCTCCTTAAAGTAACGGGGTTTAATTAACATGTGATAGATTTATTATGTAGGCAGTTTCTTTTTTTTCAAGTCTTTTATTTGTTTAAGTTGTTACCGCACCTTTAGAGGCTGAAGCTACAGAATCTGCATACTTAGAAAGAACACCTTTCTCTTCTTCATTGACGATTTGTTTCCAGTTTTTCTTCCTCTCAGATAATTTATTTTTATCTACTAATAAATTGATTTCGTTTTTATCTGCATCTATTTCTATCTGATCTCCCTTCTCCACTAAAGCTAGCGGTCCTCCTAAATGAGCTTCAGGAGTTATATGACCTACTACAAAACCATGAGTTCCACCAGAAAATCTGCCATCTGTTAAGAAAGCAACTTCATTGCCTAACCCTCTACCCATAATTGCAGATGTTGGACTTAACATCTCTCTCATTCCTGGACCTCCTTGAGGTCCTTCATATCTAATTATTACAACATCTCCTTTCTTAATCTGACCTCCAAGAATTGCTTCCATGGCTTCCTCTTCAGAGTTATAAGGTTTGGCGATACCCTTAAATTTAGTACCTTCTTTTCCAGAAATCTTTGCAACAGCCCCTTCAGGAGCTAAGTTTCCATACAAAACCCTTAAGTGGCTATCTTCTTTGACTGGCTCATCAAAACCTTTGACTATATCTTGTTCCTGAGGATAACTTTTAACTGAAGATAAATTTTCTTTAAGTGTCTTGCCAGTTACAGTTAAGCAATCACCATTTAAAAGACCCTTTTCCAATAACATTTTCATTAATGGCATGATCCCACCAATTTCTATAAGTTCAGACATTAGATAATTTCCACTTGGTCTAACGTCAGCCAAGACAGGAACCTGTTTTCCTATTCGTGTGAAATCATCCAAAGATAAATCTACTTTAGCTTCATGTGCAATAGCTAGTAAATGAAGAACTGCATTAGTAGAGCCTCCTAAAGCTATAACTACAGTTATAGCATTTTCAAAAGCTTCTTTTGTGAGGATGTCTCTCGGCTTAATATCCTTATCAATCAGGTTACTTAAGGATCTTCCAGCATTATAAGAGTCCTCTTTTTTATCACTAGAAACAGCCTCTTGTGCAGAACTACCAGGTAAACTCATTCCTAAAGCTTCTATGGCAGACGCCATAGTATTTGCCGTATACATTCCACCACACGAACCAGGTCCAGGAATTGCTTTAGATTCTATATCAAGAAGTTCTATATCTGATAACTTACCGTCTGAATGAGCACCCACCGCCTCAAAAACAGAGACAACATCTGTTCTATTTTCTCCTGGTTTAATACTTCCACCATAAACAAATATAGCAGGCCTATTAAGCCTGGCTATAGCCATCATACAACCAGGCATATTCTTATCGCACCCACCAATAGCAACTAAACCATCAAATAATTGTCCCGCTACAACTGTTTCAATAGAGTCAGCAATAACCTCTCTAGAAACTAATGAATAACGCATTCCTTTTGTTCCCATTGAGATACCATCGGAAATAGTAATGGTATTGAAAATAATAGATTTTGAACCAGATTCATCAGCTCCCCTAGCAGATTCTTGAGCTAATTTATCTATATGCATATTACATGGAGTAACCATACTCCATGTAGAAGCTATACCTACTTGAGGTTTAGAAAAATCTTCCTCTTCAAAACCTACAGCCCTTAGCATAGCTCGAGAAGGGGCTTGTTCGACTCCATCAACTATAATTGATGAATATTTTCTTTTTTTATTATCTGACATTAGTGCTTATTAGTGTATAGCAGCTGAAATTAACTCTTTAGTGTATTCATTCTGAGGAAAGTTGAAAACCTGATCTGCCATTCCTTTTTCTACTACCTTTCCATCCTTCATTACATAAACTTCATCAGACAAGGCTCTGATTACTCTGAGGTCATGGCTTATACAAAGATAAGAGAGACCTAATCTATTTTGTAATTTTGTTAAGAGCTCAAGAATTTGCATCTGGATCGAAACATCTAATGCCGAAGTTGGCTCATCAAGTAAAATTAATTTGGGTTCTAGAATAATTGCCCTTGCTATTGCTACTCTTTGTCTCTGACCACCAGAAAGTTCATGGGGGAACCTATTAATAAAACTTTGATCTAACTCAACGTCTGTTAAAGCATCTAAAATTTTTTGCTCTCTTTGTTGTTTATTTAAATCGGAAAAGTGTACTTTTAATCCTTCTCCAATAATATCTCCTATTGTTTGCCTGGGAGACAGAGAACCAAAAGGGTCTTGAAATACAATTTGAAAATCTTTCTTCATATTCCTAAATTCTGAGCTAGAAAAATTAACAAGATCTCTTCCTTCAAAATATATCTTCCCCTTAGATTCTTCTAATCCTAATAAGGCTCTGGCCAAAGATGATTTACCTGATCCAGATTCACCTACTAGGCCAGTGGTACTGCCAGGATAAACATTGATATTTACATCTTTTACTGCATTTAGATAAGTATCTTGTTTAAAAAAACTCTTCTTCAATAAATAATTAACATTTACCTCTTTTGCTTTCAATAATGGGGTATTTGTTATAGTCAATTCCTGCTTCTCTTTCGGAATTGAATCTATAAGCTTTTTTGTATATTGATGAACTGGGTTTGTAAAAACTTCTTCAACTCTTCCTTTCTCTACTATTTCACCTCTTTGCATTACATTAACTCTAGATGCAAATTTTCTTACTATATTAAGGTCATGAGTAATAAAAAGAATTGACATTCCTAAATTATCTTGAAGCTCTCCTAGTAATTCTAATAATGATTTTTCTACAGTAACATCTAAAGCAGTTGTGGGTTCATCTGCAATTAATAACTTAGGTTCATTTGCTAAGGCCATAGCTATCATCACTCTTTGTCTTTGACCTCCAGATAGTTCATGAGGGAAAGAGTTTGATTTTTCTTTCGCAGAAGGTATGTTTACCTGGTCTAGAAGACTTATTGTTCTGATCCGAGCGTCTCTCTTTGAGAGTCCTTTGTGAATAATAAGGCTTTCATCTATTTGATCTCCCACTCTTTGATAAGGATTTAATGAAGTCATTGGTTCCTGGAAAATCATAGAAATTGAGGAGCCTCTTATTCTTCTAATTGATTTTAATTCCATTCCTATTAAATTTCTTTTCTCAAAAACTATAGAAGATTTATCAGAATAATAGGAGCTATGCTTAGGAAGTAGCTGAAGTATTGAAAGAGCTGTTACTGATTTACCAGAGCCTGACTCTCCTACTAACGCTACCGTTTCTCCTTTAGATATGTCAAAGGAGATGTTATTTACAGCTCTAAAAACTTGGTCTTTAGACTTGAAATCAACTGTTAGGTTATTTATCTCTATTATTTTGTTTTCCATATCTATATAGGTTATTTTAAAGGAAAAGACCAAATTATCTCATTGTCATTGGCATATAAAGTACAAATAACTTTATTTTGTCTTTTAAAGTCGTCTGCTAACCCCATCATCATTATATGTTCTTGCATAGGACTGAATTTTCTTATCGAATTAGGTGCTAATTCTATTGATTTAAGCGATTTCATTCTCATTAATTTTGATTCTGAATTCATCTCCATTTTGTGAAAACTAGTCATAGTTACACCTTCACATTTAATATCTCTTAGTGTTATCTTGTTTTTTGAAGTGTTAACTACTTCGAAATAAGCTGCCGTTGAGTCTATTCCCTTAAGAGGCTTTTTTACGTAATTATCTATAATCTTAATACTTGTCTCGCCATATAATTTAAAGCCAAGAAAGAAAAGAAAGAATAAAATAGTATGAATTTTATTATGAATCATTTTGCTACATATAAATTAGTTTTCTTGCTAAAAACTTTTATTTTTATTGTTGTCATAACACCCTTAGAGGGAGAAGATTACAATAATGTAATTAGTAAAGAAAATTTATTTAAAATAAAAAATATACTGCCTATAGATGAAGCTTTTCAATTTGAAGCTCAAGTAAAAGATAAAAAGATTTTATTAGTATGGAAGATTAATGAAAGTTGTTATATGTATAGAGATAAATTTAAAATCTTCTCAAAAGGAAAGGAACTTAGCATTAACTTGCCAAGAGGAAATAAAATAAATGACCAATTTTTTGGGGAGATGGAAGTTTTTTATAACTCTTTTAATTTAGAAATAGATAAAGAAAACTTAAATGATCTAGAAGTTGAATATCAAGGGTGCCACAAAAAAGGTTATTGTTATATTCCAGTTAAAAAGTCTATAAATATTTCTCCATAAAAAAATAATTAATTTCTCTTAATTTCTTTTAATTTCTTATAAAATCCAAGTTATATGGCAACTTTCTTACTTCTTAATGGTCCGAACCTTAATCTTCTAGGAACTAGAGAACCAGAAGTTTATGGAGAGGTCACACTTGAAGAAATAAAAAGGAAATTGGAATCAATCTGTAAGAAATCTGGAGCTGAACTGGTTTCCTTTCAAAGCAATGCGGAACATGAACTGGTAGATAGGATTCAAGAGGCTGAATCTCAGGGTATTAAATGTATTATCTTCAATCCTGGAGCATTCACACATAGTAGTATTGCAATAAGAGATGCACTAAATGGAACTAACCAAAAGTTTATAGAAGTACATATATCAAATATATATGGTAGAGAAGATTTTAGACAAAAATCTTATCTTTCAGATATAGCAGATGGTGTTATTTCGGGTTTAGGTACAAAGGGTTATGAATTAGCACTAGAAGTTGCTATAGAAAGATATAGTTAAAGGAAAAATTATGGATATAAGAAAAGTAAAAAAACTTATTGAAATGCTTGAAGCATCAGATCTAGAAGAATTAGAAATAACAGAAGGAGAAGAGTCTGTTAAGTTAGTTAAAAGGAGTGTTGAAAAAAACTCTATTAATAAAATTCAAGAGCAAATAACAACACCTATAATTGAAGAAAATAAAGAACAAGTCATAAATGAATCAGGTAACGAACAAGTAGGTGATCAGATAACTTCACCTATGGTTGGGACTTTTTACACTGCCTCTTCACCGGGAGCTGAAGCTTTTGTCAAAGTTGGAGATAAAATTAATGAAGGGGATGTGGTTTGTATTGTCGAAGCTATGAAAATGATGAATGAAATTAAATCCGATTTTTCGGGTACTGTCTCCAAAATCTTAGTCGAGAATTCTGATCCTGTAGAGTTTGGACAACCTTTATTTCTGATTTCTTAAATGATAAAAAAACTCTTAATTGCCAATAGAGGTGAGATAGCTTTACGGATATTGAGAGCATGTAAAGAATTAGATATCTCTACAGTAGCTGCCTATTCAGAAGCTGATAGAGATCTTATGCATGTAAAAATGGCAGATGAATCTATTTGTATTGGTCCTGCTGAATCAAGCAAAAGTTACTTAAATATACCCTCTTTAATAAGTGCAATGGAACTTTGTGGTGCTGATGGAATCCATCCTGGATATGGTTTTCTATCTGAAAATGGTGATTTTGCAGAGCAAGTAGAAAAAAGTGACTTTCAATTCGTAGGTCCCTCTTCAGAAATTATAAGGTTAATGGGAAATAAAGTTTCTGCAAAAAAGTTTGCTAAAGAAATGGGACTTCCTGTGGTACCTGGTACAGATGGACCTATAAATAAAAATTTAAAAGAAGAAGCAATACGAATTGGTTATCCAATAATTCTGAAAGCTGCCTCAGGAGGAGGAGGAAGAGGAATGAGGATAGTTAATCAAGAATCAGAATTAGAAGATGCTGTTGCTTTAACTCAAACAGAATCTAAAACTGCATTTGGAGACTCAACTATATATATGGAAAAGTTTCTTTCTTCTCCTAGGCATATAGAAGTTCAAGTTATGGCAGATCGATTCGGAAATGTTTTACATTTGGGGGACAGAGATTGCTCTTTACAAAGGAGACATCAAAAAGTAATCGAAGAAGCTCCGGCAATTGGAATACCTCAAGAAGAGAAAGAAAGTATCTTTAGAAAATGTGTAGATGCTTGTAAAAAAATGAATTATGAAAGTGCTGGAACATTTGAGTTTTTATATGAGAATGGTGAATTTTATTTCATTGAAATGAATACAAGAATTCAGGTGGAACATCCGGTAACTGAAAGTATTACTGGTCTAGATCTAGTAAAACTCCAATTGAGAATCGCTAGAAATGAAGAATTAAAAATTAAACAAGAAGATGTTGTGTTTAGTGGACATGCAATTGAATGCAGAATTAATGCAGAGCATCCTAAAACTTTTTTCCCTTCACCAGGTAAAGTCGTTGATTATCATGCCCCTGGAGGCATAGGAGTGAGAATGGACTCACATCTCTACAATGGTTATGTTGTGCCACCTCATTACGACTCATTAATAGCTAAATTAATCTGCAGAGCTTACGACAGAGAAGATGCGAGAGCTAGATTATTAAGAGCTCTTGATGAAATGTATATCTCTGGAATAGATACAAATATAAACTTACACAAGGAGCTTATTACTGATCCAAACTTTATTAATGGAACTTTCAATATTAATTATTTAGAAAAGAAGCTTAATCCAAGAAACAATGACTAAAGAATATAAACCTCAAGAGATTGAGGAAAAGATTCAAGCTCTTTGGAATGAAAAAAATTCATTTTCTGTTACTGAAGATACCACCAAAGAAAAATTCTATTGTTTGAGTATGTTTCCATACCCTAGTGGTTCTGCTCATATGGGACATGTTAGAAACTACACCTTGGGAGACACAATCAGTAGGTTCCAAAGACTCTTAGGAAAGAATGTAATGCAACCTATGGGATGGGATGCATTTGGACTGCCAGCAGAAAATGCTGCGATTCAAAACAAAGTTCAACCTTCTAAATGGACAGATGAAAATATCAGTAATATGAAATCCCAACTTAAAAGAATGGGATTTGCATATGATTGGAAAAGAGAGCTAGCAACTTGTGACTCTGACTACTATAAATGGGAACAATGGTTTTTTATAGAGATGCTAAAAAAAGGAATAGCTTACCAAGATGAAGCAGAAGTTAACTGGGATCCAGTTGAGCAAACAGTTTTAGCAAACGAACAAGTAGAAGATGGAAAAGGATGGAGGTCTGGAGCCACTATTGAAAGGAAAAAATTAACACAATGGTTTTTAAAAATAACAAGCTACGCAGAGGAAATCTTAAATGAAACAGATAATTTAAAAGGTTGGCCTGAGCAAGTCAGGGTCATGCAAAAAAATTGGATAGGAAAGTCAGAAGGTATGGAATTTACTTTTAAAACTAAAAATGCAGAGAGTGTCACTGTTTTTACAACAAGACCAGATACAATTATGGGAGTTAGCTTCTTGGCACTATCCTCTGATCACCCTATCTCACTTACATTAGCTAAAGAAAATTCAGAAATTGATTCTTTTATAAAAAAAATTAGTTCAACAAAACTTTCAGAGGCAGATATAGCTAAACAAGAAAAAGTAGGTATTTATACTGGTCTCAATGCTATACATCCATTTTCAAATAAGGAGATACCGATTTGGATAGGTAATTTTGTTCTTTCTGGGTATGGCTCAGGAGCTTTGATGGGAGTTCCAGCACACGATCAAAGAGATTATGAATTTGCTAAAAAATATAATCTTGAGATTAAACAAGTAATAGAAGGAAATCCCAATGAAGATAACAAAGATAGAGCTATTACAGAGAAAAATAGATTAATAAATTCTGATGAATTTAATGATCTTGATTTTGATTCAGCTTTTGAAAAGATAGAAAAGAGATCAAAAGAACTAAATTGTGGAAAAAAACAGACTAATTATAGGTTAAGAGACTGGGGTGTCTCTAGGCAACGATATTGGGGTGCTCCTATACCAGTGATAAAAGATGAAACTGGAAAATCAGAAGGAGCTAAAGAGTTACCTGTAACTTTACCTAAAGAAGTTAACTTTTCTGGAGTTAAATCACCTCTTTCAGATATGAAAGATTTCTTAAATGTTTCATATCAGGGGAAAAATTACACCAGAGAAACTGATACTTTTGATACCTTTTTTGAGTCTTCATGGTATTACGCTAGATTTGCCTCTTTTGACAGTGATAATGCCATGCTTGATGATAGAGCAAAATATTGGTTACCTGTAGATCAGTATGTTGGAGGTATAGAACATGCCGTTCTTCACTTGCTATATTCAAGATTTTTTTACCGCTGCCTTAGAGATCTAAATTTAGTAGAAGGGTCTGAGCCATTTGAAAATCTCCTTTGTCAAGGCATGGTTTTAAAGGATGGATCAAAAATGTCGAAATCTAAAGGGAATGTAGTTGACCCAAATGAAGTAATAAAAAAATATGGAGCAGATGCCCTAAGGTTATTTGTAATGTTCGTAGCTCCGCCAGAGCAATCATTTGAATGGTCTGATAAAGGATTACAAGGGGCTTATAGATATATAAACCGTCTATGGACCATGGTCAACGAACATATTGAAAGTGGCATTCCTACTAATCAAGATTTTGAAAATAGCTCACCAGAAGTTATAAAACTCAGACAAAAAACTCATAAGACTTTATTAAAGGTCAAAGATGACTATGAAAGAAGACATTCCTTTAATACAGCGGTAGCCGCAGTGATGGAACTAACTAACTTTATCCCTAAAGAATTTTTAAGTAGTAAAGCATCTATCACTGAAAGGTCTGCTGCTGATGAAGCAATAAAGAATATACTGATAATGATATCTCCAATAACTCCACATGTTTCTCAAGAACTCTGGTCCATGATAGCGGATAAGGAAGATATGATTATTGATGTCATATGGCCAGAAGTAAATGAAAAGCTCTTAGTTGAAAATTTAGTTGAACTAGTAATTCAAGTGAATGGAAAGTTAAGAGGAAAAATAGAAATAGATATAAATTTAGATAAAGAGAAAGTAAAAACCCTAGCTTTAGAGAATGAGAACGTTCTTAAACACATAAAAGATAAAGAAATTAAAAAAGTCATTTATGTTCCAAATAAATTAATCAATATAGTTGTATAGAAATGACCTCTTTACTAAATTCAAAATGTCTTCTTATAATTTTTTTAATATTTATATGCTCCTGTAGTTACCAATTAGTAAATTCATATAATGAAAAAATAAATATTAGTGTTTCATCAAAAAATACTGAATTAAATAATCTCTTTATAGCTCTAATAAAAAAAAATGAATCTTATAATTTAGACCTTTCTTCTTTAGATAAAAATAATACGATACAAGTCAAGATTGAAGATCATGAAGTATCAAGATACGCAGGAGCATCAAGTCTAGATGGAAGAACAACAAGAGTAAGAATGGAATATAACTTTAAATTTAAGATTAATTCTTCATACCTAAAAAATCCTTTAATTAGAGAATTCAAAGAAAGTGCTTATTATATATATGAAGACTCAAGTCTTCTTTCAATGGAAGAAGAAGAAGAACTTTTAATAAAAGAATTTATTAGATCTAGCGAACAAAAACTAAAACTTCTGCTTATTGAATTAAAAAACAGTGAAAATTTCAGAAACTCAACTTGACGCTAAACTCTTAAAAGAAGAACCTAATGTTTTTATCATTTTGGGCGAAGAGCCTATAAGAATTCAAGAACTTACAGAACAGATCTATGCTTCATTAGAATTAAGAGGTTTTAACTCAAAAGATTCATATTTGGTTACCTCTAAAATGGATTGGTCATTTCTTTCAAAAAGTGGGGAAAATATGGATCTCTTCTCCAATAAAACAGTTATTGAAATAAAGATGATAAATCAAGGTCCAGGAAATAAGGGGTCGAAAGCTTTGAAAGATTACCTTTCACAAGACAATGAAAATGCTCTTGTAGTCTTGGTTGAAGGTCTTGATAAGAAAACTAAAAGTTCTGCTTGGGTAAAGGCTCTAGAGAGCAAAGGTCTAATGATTGAATTACAGCCCCTAAAAGGAAAAAGTTTATACAACTGGATAATTAATAAGTCAGATGAATTAAAAATTCAAATGAATAAAGATGCCTATGATCTTTTGCTGGAAAAAACAGAAGGAAATTTAATGGCTACTTCTCAAGAATTAAAAAAACTCTCTTTACTTTTTCCAGAAGAAGAAATTTCTCTAAAAAAAATGGAGCAAAGCATTTCTAATTCTTCAAGCTATTCTATCTTTGATTTCTCTAAAGCTTTTCTCAACAAGGAGAAGAGTAAATGTCTAAAAATTCTTGAACAACTGAGAATAGAAGGGACTCCGGAAACTTTAATCTTATGGTCGGTTGCAAGAGAGGTAAATAATCTCTATAAGATAAAGTTATCTGGATCTTCAAAAGGGATATGGGGTCCAAGTTTTTATATCTCTTCGTTAGAAAAAAGTTCTAAAAATACTGAAAAAGAAATTATAGAGTTATGTATAAAAAAAATAGCAACAATTGACTCTAGTATAAAGGGTCAGAATATGAATAAACCATGGATGGAAATCAAAGACTTGACTCTAAAGTTTATAAGTTAATTAGGATTAAAACTTAATCCTCTTCCATCAGAAATTGATAAACAAATAATTTCACATTTGACCATGCCTGACCAAAGAGCCCTAATGAATCAACTTCATCGCCAGAAATAACATCAATAGTTTTTAGGACTTTGTTATCTAAGCTAAATTCTAATTTTCCAACTTTTTGTCCTTCACTTATTGGAGCTTGAAGGTAATCATCAAGAATTACTTTTGACTTGATATTTTTAAAGTCTCTCAAAGGTAAAGTGAAGTGAACATCTTCTGAAGATAAAAGAGAAATTGATTCTTTTTCCCCACCCCAGACCTGTTCTTGCTTTAAAGGTTCCAATTCAGAAAGAACTTTTTTTGTCCTATAGTATCTAAATCCATAATCTAATAATCTTCTATTGTCTACTATTCTCTGTTTTTCTGAAGAACTTCCTAAAGTAACTGATATAAGTCTAGTTTCATTTCTTTTTCCAGAAGAAACTAAACAATAACCTGCTGACTCAGTATGTCCTGTCTTAAGACCATCTATAGTTTCATCTTGCCAGAGTAAACTATTTCTATTTCTTTGTTTAATATCATTAAAAGTAAAAAATTTTTCTTTGTAGATTTTATAATGTTCAGGAAAGTCTTCTATTAGTCTCTTTGAAAGAATAGCGATATCTTTAGCTGAGGAATAGTGATTTTCATCAGGCCAACCAGTTACATTTACAAAATTTGTATTCTTTAGTCCCATTTCATAGATATACCTAGACATAAGATCTACAAAACCTTCTTCTGAAATTGCTATATGCTCCGCTAAAGCGCAGCTAGCATCATTTCCAGATTGTACAACCATGCCTCTAATTAGGTCAGAAACTAAGACTTTCTTTCCGGCTTCAATAAACATTCTAGAGCCGCCTTTTCGCCAACAATTCTCACTGATTAGTACCTCGTCTTCCTCAGAAATAAAGCCCTGCTTTATTTGATCTGCTACTACATAGCCTGTCATGATCTTAGTTATACTTGCTGGCTGTACTAATCCATCTGAATCTTGTTGAGCTAGAACTTTTCCGGTAATTGAATCAATTAAGATAAAGTTTTTGGCACCTAATTTAGGCGGATCAGGGATAAAACTCTCTTTTGAAGCTAATAAAAAAGAAAAGCTAAGTAAAAAAATTAATTGAAGTACTTTATTCATATTTAATCTTTAAAAAATTTAGAAATTTCATCACTAAAATCTGAGACTGCCATAACATACAGCTTACTTCTATTATATCTGGAAAGCGAATAGTAATTATCAAATCCAATTCTGTATTCCCAACCTGACTCCAAAGGCAATTTTACAGGTACTACTAACTGACCCATTGGTATAGTTTGTTCACTAAATATCCCTAAAGATTCTAATTCTCTTTTAGACATATAAGGTTTGAAGGCTGATTTTATTTGAGGCTCATCTCCCTTTAATTTTGCTTTAAATGCAATTGGTTTATTAGGACTCCATTTTCCTTTACGACTTAAGAAATTAGCAACACTACCAATTGCGTCTATTGGATTATTTACAATATCTCTTATTCCATCATTATCAAAATCTACAGCATAATTCCTATAACTATCAGGCATAAATTGACCATATCCCATTGCTCCTGCAATTGATCCTTTAAGCTTATTTGGATTTAAACCCTCTTCTCTACTTAAAAGTAAAAATTCTTCTAATTGAATCTTAAAAAATTTAGCTCTTCTTGGGTAATCAAAAGAAAGAGTCATCAAGGAATCAACTACACGAGTTCCTCCAGTTATTCTCCCATATCTAGTTTCTATGCCTATTATTGAAGCAATAATTTCAGCAGGAACTCCATAAATATCTTGGGCCTTTATAAGTTGATCTTTATATGACTCTACAAATTGTTTAGCCTGATTTATTCGATCTTCAGAAACCATAATATTTCTATATTTAGACCAAGTCATAGTTCCTTCAGGCTGTTTATTCATTATTCTTATTACTCTTTCTTGATGAACGGCAGTTCCTAAGATACTTTCTAATTCTGAAGGAGAAAATTTATGTTCTTTTTCCATCTTAATTATAAATTCTTTAACCTCATCCCTTTCAAGATAAGGGGTTTGATCTGCTTCTGCTATTCTGCAAAATAGAAGTAAAGGAAGAACAAAAAAGATTGATTGTTTATTCATTTTTACCAAGTTTCCACTCTTTTTAAAGATAATACAAATCCAAAAGCCATTAAATGCACCACTATAGAAGTTCCTCCTTGACTTATTAATGGTAATGGAACACCAACTACTGGGAAAATACCGCTTACCATACAAACATTAATGGCTAGATAAATTATAAATATAAATCCCAACGAAGCAGAGCATACTCTAGAAAATTGGGTGTTAGCATTGAAAGATATTTTAAAAACTCTATATATTATTACTGCATATACAAGAAATAATAGTGAAATACCAAATAATCCGAATTCTTCTGCGATAACTGAGAATATAAAATCTGAATGACTTTCAGGTAAGAAATCTAACTGGCTTTGAGTTCCATTAAGATAGCCTTTCCCAAACATACCGCCAGATCCAATTGCAGTCTTGGATTGGGCTATATTCCATCCTGCACCAAGAGGATCAGAATTTGGATCTAAAAATGTAAATATTCTACCTTTCATGTAGTCGCTTAAGCTATACCAAATCAAAGGACTCAATGCCCCTATTGAAAGTATGCCAGCTAAAATTATAGATAAAGGGAATCCATTTAAAAAAACAGGTAAAAAACCAGCCGTAAAAACTATTAATGAAGTTCCTAAATCTGGTTGTTTAAAAACCAAAAAAGCAGAGAGAAAAATAAAGAAAAGAACCGTAAGCCAATCTAATATGTCTGGCTTTCTATCCCTTCTAGTTAAATGATAAGCAACTGCTAAGGGTAAAGTAAGTCTTACTAATTCAGAAGGCTGAAAACTAAAAGCTCCAAGGTCTATCCACCTGTCAGTATTATATCCTTCAGCAGGATAAAATAGGACCCAAACAAGCAATAAGAGGCCTATCCAAAAGAAATTAATTAAAAAAGGACGGTAATATCTTTCTTTAATTGAAGAAATAACAAACATTAAAAATAATCCTAATAAAATATAGATACTCTGCTTGGTAACCATAGAAACATCTTGACCACTTGCACTGTACAAACATGCAAGCCCAAAGACTAAAATGCTGAAAATAGAAATAACAAGAATAGGATCTGTAATTATTTTGTTTTTCGATGTAACAAGGGAGCTATTTAATTGATAATCAAGAGGCCTTCTGCTCATGAATTTTCCTTCAAATATTCATCAATGATCTTCTGAGCAATAGGTGCTGCAACTGTACTCCCTGACTCTCCATTTTCTACAATTACCACAACTACTAGTCTTGGGTTTTTTATAGGACCATAACCAACAAATAAAGCATGATCTCTATTAGATATACTCTCTCTTATTCCTTGATACTCTTCTCTAACTGATAAATCTTCTTCTGTGAGACTTTTTATTTGTGCTGTACCAGTTTTACCTACAATCTTTGTTTTCCCTGAAAGACTTATATTATAAGCAGTTCCGTACCAAGAATTTGTTACAGCTTCCATTGCCTCTTCAAGCTTATTCCAATTGCTTTCATCTTGTATTTCAACTTTATAAAGAATTTCTTTTTTTGTGCTGAGCTCGTTAATCCTTTCTACTAATCTTGGTTTATAGGCGGTACCTTTGTTAGCAATAATTGAAGTTGCTATTGCTAATTGTATTGGAGTTATTGTTATATATCCTTGTCCAATACCTATATTAACTGTATCACCAACATACCAAGATTCTCCTAAGGTTCCTAACTTCCAATTTCTTGTTGGTAGATTAGCTTTGGATTCATTATCTAAGTCTATTCCAGAAACTAATCCAAAACCAAATTTTTTCAGGAAATCAGAAATTTTATCTATAGTAAGATTTGTAGCTAGTTGATAGAAGAAAACATCTGAAGAAACTGCAATAGCCTTTTTTAGATTTACTTCACCATGACCTCCCTCTTTCCAACCTCTATACCTTCTTCCTTCTCCTTGTATTTGAAAAACACCTTTATCATCTATTACATAGCCCCAGTCTATTACTCTATTATCTACACCGAGAAGTCCAATAAACGGTTTTAATGTTGATGCTGGTGGATAATTTCCTGAAATGACTCTATTAAATAAAGGACTTTCTTGATCTTGTAAAAGTTTTGTTATCTCATCATTAGATGAAGTGCCGTTAAATGAATTTGGATTAAAATCTGGGGAACTTACTAGAGCCTTTACTAATCCAGTAGATGGCTCCATAGCTATAACAGCTCCTTTTTTTCCATTAAGTTCTTCTTTTGCTATAAGTTGAAGTTTCTTATTTATAGACAAATATAAATTTCCTGGTCTCTCTGGAGGTTTTCTCGAAATTTCCTTAAGTTCATTTCCATAGGCATCTATTTCAACTGACCTATAACCTAATTTTCCTCTCAATATAGACTCATATTCTTTTTCTAAACCTTTTTTTCCAGAAAAATAATTCAAAGGATACTTGAAGTCATCTGAAGAAATTAGCTCCTCCCTAGACACTGGTCCTAAATATCCAACCACATGAGAGAAAAGATTATCATCTAAAACTAACCTCTTAAGTGAAGGTTTTATTGTTACTGAAGGCCATCTTGATTTTTCTAATTGAAATTTAGCAATTTGAGTTTGGTCCAAATCCTTGTAAAGAATGGCCTCTCTAAAATTTATTGATTCTTTTTTATTTTTGAACCAATCAAGACTCCATAATGATGAATTTTTTCCTATTAGCTCGCTTATTTCTATTAAGTCCGACTCTAACCTATCTAAGTGGGAACCACTAAAGACTAGGTCATGCGAAACAATATTTTCTGCAATGATGTTTCCTTCAGAGTTAAATATAAGTCCTCGTGAAGGGTAAATAGGAAGCGTTACAATTCTATTTTTATCTGATTGTGAGACATAATTTATATTATCAAAAATCATTAGCTTTACTATTTGATAAGAAAAAACTAGATAAAGTATGAAGATAATAGAAAAAATAAAAAAAGAACGAGAAACTAAAGTTCTTTTCTGCTTTCTGTCAGAATCTAGATCTCTAAACCTATCCATAAAAACTATCTATGATAAGGATGATTTTGAGTAATAGACCATACTCGAAATATTTGCTCTGCGATCATCACAGGAACAAATATATGCGGTAATGTTAGTTGAGATAAAGACCAAATCATATTAGACCTATCTAAGCAGTCCTTACTTAAACCCTCCTGTCCTCCCACTAGAAATATTATATTTTTATTTAAAGAAATCCAATCCTCGAATCTATTCTTAAGATTTTCTGTAGTCCAACTGTCTCCTTTTTGGTCTAGAGCTATAATAAAGGAATTATTTGGTATTAAACTTAACAGTTTTTTGCCATTATCTCGTACCTGATCCTTTTCACTTGTTTTACCATGTTTAGCAGGCTCAACATTCTTCCAATTAAGTTGAATAGATTTATTAATCCTAGAACAGTATTTATTAAACTGATCTTCTGCCCAAGCTGGTTTACTTTTTGCAATTGATAGCACTGTCAATTTCATTTAAATATCTTCATCCCAGAGACTTTCTAAATCATAAAAAGTTCTTGCTTGCTCAGACATTAAATGAACAATTACATCTCCATAATCTACAAGGACCCATTCTTGAGTTCCCTCACCTTCTAGACTTAGAGGTCTAATATCTAGCTTTTTTAAGTCTTCAACTACTCTATCTGCTAGTGATTGAATATGTCTAGAAGAGGTTCCTGTAACGATAATCATATAGTCAGTGAGAGTTGTTAAGTTGGAAACATTTAGACATACTTGGTCTAGAGCCTTTAAGGCTCCCAAACTATCTAAAACTCTATCTTTTAACTTATTTGGATTCATACACTCTTTGAATATAGATTATTTTTATTAATATAATTAATAACCGCATTATCTATTTTATTAGGATCAATAAAACCTTGTTCTATTTCTAGCCTAATTTTTGATGACGATATCTCAAAATCCGCTGATTTTATATGTAATATATTTTTTTCTTTAGAACACTCTTCTATAGTCATTGCTTCTCTTTCTTTGAAGAGTTTTTTTACTAATTTTCTTGAGTTAATTTGATAATTCGGCCTACTTACGATCAAAAAATTTGCTTTTTTGATTAAGTTTTTCCAATCATACCATTTATCTATAGTTAAAAATGAATCAATTCCTGAAATCCAAAAACAGTCTTTTTGCTTCAATTCTTCTTGAAAAGAAAGAAAGGTATCAATGGCAAATGAAGGGCCTTGTGCTAACCTCTCCCTTGAATCAATTGTGACATGTTTAAAGTTCTTAAAAGCAAGTTTAGCCATCTCTAAACGATGGTAAAAATCTACTTCTACCTTTTCTTTATGGGGAGGGTTTGAAGAAGGAATCACATAAATTTCTTCAAAAAGAGAAAGTTCCTGGAGTTTCTTTATGACTCCAGTATGTCCTTTATGGGTGGGATTAAAAGTGCCTCCAAAAAGGCCAATCTTATTCTTCATATAAAAGATTATTTGCCCCTTAACTCACCTTGCCCTTTTACAAGGTATTTTTGAGAAGTCAGACCTTCAAGTCCAACTGGACCTCTTGCATGAAATTTATCAGTAGAAATACCAACTTCTGCCCCCAGACCGTACTCATATCCATCTGCCCAACATGTAGGTACATTATGCATAACAGAACTTGAATCTACTTTACTGAGAAATAATTCGGCTTTAGCTTGGTCTTCAGTAACTATACAGTCAGAGTGTGAGGAACCAAATTTATTAATATGATTAATCGCTTCCTCAAGTCCATCAACTACCTTTATAGAAATTATAGGAGCTAAATATTCAGTAACCCAGTCTTCATCACTTGCAGACACTATAGATATAATTTCTTTCGTTTTGTTACAACCTCTCATCTCAACTTTTTCCTTAATAAACTCATCATAAATTTTTGGAAGAATAGATTTAGCTATCTTTTTATCAACTAAAAGTGTTTCCATTGCTCCGCAAATTCCAAACCTATAAGTTTTAGCATTTACCGAAATAGATACGGCTTTGGTTTCGTCACATATCTCATCTATATAAACATGACATATTCCATCTAAATGTTTAATAACTGGGACTTTTGCTTCATCTGATACAAGTTGCACTAATCCTTTTCCTCCTCTTGGAATAACTACATCTACCCACTCTTTCATAGAAAGGAGCTTCTTCACTGCTTCTCGATCTGTAGTTTCCACGAGTTGAATAGACTTATTTGGAGCTTCTGAAATTTCGACTCCTTTTAATAGACTTCTATATATAGATAGATTTGTATTAATGGACTCAGTACCTCCTCTTAAGATACAAGAATTTCCTGATTTTAAACATAAACCAGCTGCATCAGCTGTAACGTTAGGTCTTGATTCATAAACTATTCCTACTACCCCTAAAGGAACTCTCATCTTACTTACCTTTATCCCTGATGGGGTCGGCTTGAGATTGGTTATCTCTCCTATAGGATCTGGAAGCTTAGATATAGAAATTAAACCATTGATCATTGATTTTAGCCTTTCTTCGTTGAGTTCAAGTCTATCTAAAAGGGCATTGCTAATTCCCTTCTCATTTGCTTTTTCTACGTCCTTCTTATTTGCTTCTAATAAATTATCCTTATTATCTGATAGGGATTCAGCCATAAGCTCTAAAGTTTTATTCTTTTGATCTGTAGACAATAAAGATAAGTCTGTTGACGCCTGATAGGCATTCTCACCTAATCTAGTCATGTATTGGGTTAAATCTGTAATTTCTGTCAAAATGTAAATAGTTCTTAATTAAAAAATAGATTATAAGATGTTTGATGTTGCTGCGGTAACTCTTTGGTTGCAAGAAAACCCTGACTGGATAGCAGTAGGATTATTTATAGCTGCATTTGTTGAATCTTTTGCCTTAATTGGTGTTGTGATTCCTGGTGTAGTTTTGGTTGGACTTATATCTGGCTTAGCTGCTTCTACAGACCTAACAATATTTGAAGTAGTATTAATAGCTTATATTGCTTCTTTCTTAGCAGATGCTTCTAGCTTCCTCATTGGGAGGTCTATAAGTAAAAAAATAGATTATATTTGGCCTTTTACTTCTAACCCTTCTTGGTTGGAGCAAGGAAGATCTTTCTTTCTAAAGTATGGTATTTTAGGTTTATTTATTGGTAAATTTATAGGCCCAATAAGACCTTTAATGCCTATCACTGCTGGATCTCTTGAAATGAATATAAAAAAGTTTATTCCTATAGATCTATTATCTTCATTTCTATGGGCCTTGTTATACACCCTCCCTGGTTACCTTGGTGGTAAAACCTTGCTTGCTTTCCTAGGAGGTGAAGTTTCTAATTCATTTTTAATATATAGCATGACTTTACTGATTGCAGTTATACTTATTTTCTTAGTAATTCAAAAAAGGAAGGTAAATAATAATGACTGAGAAGTATCCTGATCATCCAAATTTGAGGGGTAATTATGCTCCGATTAGAATGGAATCTGACATAAATGATCTAATTATAGAAGGTGAAATACCTAAAGATCTGTTTGGTAGTTACTATCGTAATGGACCAGACCCTCAATTCCCTCCTAGGGGTGGAAATTATCACTGGTTCGGTGGAGATGGCATGATACACGCCTTTAATTTTGAAAATGGAAAAGTTGCTTATAAGAATCGCTGGGTTCAAACTTCAAAATGGAAGCAGGAAAAAGCAGCAGGTAGATCTTTAATAAACCTTTTAAATCCAATGGATACAGATTCTGAATGGAATCCAGAAGGAGAAGATGGAACAGCAAATACAAATATTATATTTCATGGTGATAAGTTATTAGCTTTAGAGGAAGGACATCCTCCTTTTGAGTTAGATCCTATTTCTCTTGAATCATTGGGTTCTTATAACTACGAAGGTAAGTTATTGTCTGCCATGACAGCTCATCCAAAAGTAGATCCTTTAACTGGAGAGCTTTTTGGCTTCAGTTATGGATTTGGACAAAATAAAATTACTTATTTTGTAGTTAATGCTAAGGGAGAGTTAACAACTTACTTTGAATTCCAAACGCCATATTCAAGTATGATTCATGATTTTATAGTTACTGATAAGCATGTAATTTTTCCTATCTTTCCGTTGGTAATTGACTTCGAAGAAGCTATCAAAGGTAATCCGCCCATTGCATGGGATGCTAATAGAAATAGTCAGATAGGTATTATGCCTAGAGATGGAACTGCAAATGATATTAAATGGATCGAGAGTGATCCTTGTTACGTATTTCATCCAATGAATGCTTATACTAAAGGAGATAAGATAATAGCGCATATGATGCAGTTTGAAGAAGCACCTCTTTTTCCTCACATAGATGGATCAATACCAGATCCAAAAAAAGCAGAGGCTAGATTAAATCAGTGGGAAATAGATTTATCTTCAAACTCTGGAACTATAAAAAAAGAATACCTTGATAATGAGATAGGTGAATTTCCTAGACTGGATGAAAGATTTAGTATGCTTAACTATAGACATGGTTACTACGCAACAAAAAAGGAAGAGAATCATCCAGAAGGTATTAGCTTTAATGCCATAGCACATTATGATCACAAAACAGGTAAAAAAAATGTATATGGCTTATCAGAATTCGATGCAGTAGGAGAGCCTATTTTCATTCCTAAAACTAGAGATTCTGAAGAAGGTGAAGGATATCTTATTGCTTTAGCATATAAGGGAAGAGAAAATATTTCTGAACTTATGATTCTGGATGCTCAGCAAGTTGAAAAGGGTCCTATTGGCAAAGCTTTATTGCCTCATAGAATTCCTTATGGATTTCATGGTAACTGGAGACAAGGTTAAGTTTTAATCAACCTCCTAATTTTTTTAAAACCTGATCTAAGAAGTCTAATTTTTCAGAATTTTTATCTGCTTCTAAAATTGTCTGTTTTTCTGGAGGAGTTAAGGGTAGCAAACTAGCTAGATTATAAGCTACATTGGAGGAGCTATTAAAATCTATTTCTAGTTGTAACTTTTGTATCTCGGGATGTTTTGACAAATCTTTTAATATATTCCATATATTTGTATAAGAAGGTTTCAAATTAACAGACTCTTCCTCTTCTGCTAATTCAAAAATTGTACCTATTCTAAGGCCATCTTCTTGAATTTTTTCATCTAGCACCTCTATTCTGTATTTACCTTGCACTGTTATTCCTAATAGACCGTTTTCAAGTTGATTAAAGTCTACTATTTCTACATAAGTACCTTTTTTATAGAAACTAAGATCATTATTTGTAGTAACAGGTTTAATCAAATGAACACAAAAACCTATTTCCTTATTCATGGAATTCTTGACCATATCAAGATATCTGGGTTCAAAAATCTGTAAAGGGAGATAGCCTCCTGGAAGGACATTCACATTAAGTGGAAAAACTGGTAAATCTCTAGAGAGGCTTTCTTCCATTAGCTAAATCCTCTACCTCTTTCCACACTCTAATAATATTTCCTGAAAGAATTTTCTCTATATCTTCTTGAGTATAACCTCTTACCAATAATTCAGAAATTAAATTAGGGAAAGTTGAAACATCTTTCAAATTATTAGGTAAAGTGTCCCCAACTCCATCATAATCAGAACCTATACCCACGTGATCAATACCAACCAAGCTAACCACTCTATCTATATGATCAACAACATCTGTAACATCAGCATAGGGATAAGGGCCTTTTTTTTTCTCTCTTCCATATTCCAAGGCTTTTTCAGTGATAAATGAACTCCCAAAATTAATACTAATCACTCCTCCTTTGGAGGCTAATTTTATTAACATATCATCACTTACATTTCGTTCAAATCCCGGAGTGAAATGTCTCAAAGATGAATGACTTGCTATAACTGGAGCTTCACTAATTTCTATAGATTCATAAAATGCTTTATCGCTAACATGTGAAATATCCACCATTATTCCTACTTTATTCATTTCTCTTATTAAGTCTTTTCCAAAACTACTTAAACCCCCTCCCCATTGATGATTTTCATCATAGGAAGAATCGCTTATATGATTAGTCTTTGAGTGCGTTAATGTGATGTATCTAATTCCCTTATCATGATAAAACTGTACTCTTGATAAATCCCCCTGTATCGGAGCTCCATTTTCCATGCCGAACGCTATACCCAACCTTTCTTTATTAAGCATTTCAATATCATTAGTCGATTTAACAATAAAGAACTTATCTGGATGTAATGTAACAATATCTTCTACCATATCTATTAAAGCCAGTGCCATTTCATGAGAGGTTGAGTCTAACTGGGTAGAGGCAGGTGTATATATTGAAAAGAACGGAACATTCAATCCTCCAGATATAGCCCTACGATAATCAAAATCTCCTTTAAGAGTTCTCTCAGATATATCATCTATTTCATCACCGTTCAGGTTTTGTCTCCATAACCTATAAGGTGTGTCTATATGCATATCTATGATAGTTAATTTCTTAGCTATATCTTCTGATGAAATCTCTTCAACCTCATCTGTACAAGATATAAGTATGGTAAAAATTATCAAAGTTATTACTTTTCTCATTTCAATTCCTCTACTATTTTTTTATTTAATGAATTAAAGCTACCATTTGACATAATCACTATCAAATCATCTCCGGACATTTCTTTAGGTAGACTATTTAAAATAGAATCAGTAGAAAAGACTTTTTTATGCTTACTGCCTTCATTTGCAATCAATTCATCAATCACTTTCTTATTTTCACAGGACCAATAGGTCAAATTACTTTGTTTTGTGGAGTCAATTAATTTCCTTCCATGATGTCCAGATTTCATGGTATTAGACCTTAATTCAATTAGAGAAATAATCTTCTTCTTAGGATATTTCTTTCTTAATCCTTCTAAGGTTTGTTTTATTGCTGTCGGGTGGTGTGCAAAATCATCAACTATTACTAAATTTTCTTTATTTAGCAGAATCTCTTGTCTTCTGGATACACCTTTGTATTTCTTTAGTGCATCTACAGAATCAGTTGCTTTAATTCCAAAATGCTCTAACGAGACAATAGCTGACATAGCATTCATGGCGTTGTATTCTCCAATTTGATCCCACTCAATATCAGCTTCAATTCCATTAATTGAAAATAATAGTTTTGAAAAATCATCATTTAAATTTTTGAAAAAATACTTTGATTCACTTTCACTTCCATATTGAACTAAATTACTCCACAAGCCCATAGATAAAACTTCATCTATAGCTTTGTTGTTAGTAGGAGTCACAATGGAAGAGTTTGAAGACATTGATCTAACTAAATGATGAAATTGAATCTTGATTTGTTCAAGATCTTGATAAATATCAGCATGATCAAATTCTAAATTATTAATGACTAAAACTTCAGGTCTGTAGTGAATAAATTTAGCTCGTTTATCAAAAAAAGCTGTGTCATATTCATCAGCTTCAATTACAAAAATATCTTTTGAACCTAATGATGAAGATTTACCAAAATTTTTGGGATTACCTGCCACCAAATATCCTGGGTTATATCCTAGATCTTCTAAAATCCAAGCAATCATCGAAGTTGTTGTTGTCTTACCATGAGTACCTGAAACAGCAATTACCCTCCTTTCTTTGAGGACATTCTGATAAATCCAATCTGGTCCAGAAATATAGTTTTTCTTTTTATTTAATATTTCTTCTATAAGCGGGTTGCCTCTTGAAAGGGCATTACCAATTACATAAGAATCTGCTTTTGGTAAATCTTTAACATCATAGCCAGTAATTAAATCTATATCCTGATTTTGTAAAAGATCTGACATGGGCGGATAGGTATTAAAGTCACATCCAGAAACTTCATATCCTAATTCTTTAGCTAGCAGAGCTAAACTACCCATGAATGTTCCGCACACTCCTAGAACATGTATTCTTTGTTTTGGCATAAAATCGATTATACTCCCCACACTGTAAAACTAGATAAAGTTTAAGACTATAACTTTTAATGAAACCAAAGAATTTACTTTACGCTCAATCAGGTGGTGTGACCTCAGTAATAAATACGACAGCAGCAGGTGTGATAGAGACAGCTAGAGCATCAAATGCAATAGGAAAAGTCTTTGCAGGAAAAAATGGTATATCAGGAATTCTAAAGGAAGAGTTAATAGATACAAGCCATGAAAGTGATACCCAAATAAAGAACTTAAAATATACGCCGGGAGGAGCTTTTGGTTCTTGTAGATATAAATTAAAAGACCCTAAAACTAATCCTAATGAATATTTGAGACTTCTTGAAATATTCAAAGCCTATAATATAGGCTATTTTCTTTACAATGGTGGGGGGGACTCCCAAGATACTACCAATAAAATTGCTAATTTCACTCAGAAATCTGGTTTTACTGTTCAGTGTATTGGGATACCAAAAACAGTTGATAATGACCTCCCACATACAGACAACTGTCCTGGTTTTGGATCTGTAGCTAAGTATACTGCCATTTCTACTAGAGAGGCGGCTCTAGATGTAAAAAGTATGTCTGATACTTCAACGAAAGTTTTTATCATGGAAGTTATGGGAAGACATGCTGGCTGGATAGCTGCATCATCTTCATTAGCATCTGAAGATAATGATGGCCCTCCCCATATTATTTTGTTTCCAGAAAAAAAACTTTTACAAAATAAATTTCTGAAAAAAGTTAAACATACTGTTTTAAAGGAAGGTTATTGTGTAATTGTTGTGTCTGAAGGTCTAAGAGATTTTAAAGGTAAATTTCTTTCAGACTCAGGAAAAATAGACGCCTTTGGGCATAAACAACTTGGTGGAGTAGCTCCAAGAATTGCTGAGATGGTACAAACTAAATTAGGCTATAAATGTCATTGGTCCGTTCCAGACTATTTACAAAGATCAGCTAGACATTTGTCTTCTCAAGTAGACTTTGATCAAGCTTTTGCAGTAGGTAAGGCAGCAGTCGAATTTTGTCTTAATGGAGATAGTTCAGTAATGCCAGTAATTGTTAGGCGAAAAACTAAAAAATACACCTGGAAAATTGGTAAAGTAAAATTATCTAAAGTTGCCAATATAGAAAAAAAACTACCTAGTTCTTATATAACTAAAGAAGGCTTTAATGTTACTAGAAAATTTAGGAACTACCTGGAACCTCTTATTCTCGGAGAAGCCCCTCTAACTTTCAAAGATGGACTTCCTATTAAAGCAAACTTAAAAAATAAATTAGTTAAAAAGAGGTTGAAAATTAACTAGGATTTTTTTTCTCTTCAGGCACTTCTAAGTTTTCATCTAAAGGTCCTTCAAAATAGACTTCATTATCCTTTAAACGACTAATTAGAGGCTCTCCTAGTCCAGTAGCAGGAGTAAGCACACCTCCATACTCCTCTCCGCCTGGCAAATCTTCTAGATTGTGAATTAGGGTTAATGCGCTTTCAGCTACTAATTTAGAAGTAACTCTATAGCCAGGGTCTCCTTTACCATACATACGAAATATTTGTTCTTGTCCTTTTTCTGCTTGCACTTTATAAAGAACTTCGAAGAATCCATTTTTCATAGTTTCCTCACTAGGCCCTTCACCTGGTTTAGGAAAAAACCTTCTAAATAACCTTCCAAATCTAGTAAAAAGAACTATGCCGCTTATAGCCATAATCAAAGTATTAATGACTGCATAGATAGGTTTCTTAAAAAAAGAATATTCATTGTATGTAAAATCTGGACCATAGGGTTCCTGCCTTTCTTCCATAAGAGCAGCACTTCTTCTAACTACTAGATTATTAACCATCGCCATTACAAAAGGTCCTATCCAAGATTTAACTTCTTCTACTTTCTTAATACCCTTTATGGGTACTGACTCTTCTCTTTGTATATCTGATACAAAACCTTCAGGATTTAATAAAAAACTATCTCCCATCTGGTCTTCCAGGTCTAATTCACCCATGGAAAACATCGTTTCTATTGTTCCTCCAGAAAAACCTCCATTTCCAGTATGAAAAGCTTCTACTTTTTTGACAGGTTTACCCATTTTCTTTACCGCAAATAAGGTGCCTAAATCTGATGGTAGTGAATCATATCCACACATTGGAATTATTCTTACTCCCTTTTTAGCTGCAGAGATATGATATTTATCTATTAGTTGTCTTACCCAAAAAGATTCGCCTGTTATATCTACATAATGACAAGAGTTTTTTACACAATATTTAACTAGGTTATCACTATATTTATGGAAAGGTCCCGCAGTGGATATTACAACCTTGGCTCTTTTGGTCATATTGTCTAGCGCAGCTTCATCTTCAGAATCTACTATTAGTCTTTCCAGGGCTACTGAGTGTCTGAATCCTAATTGCTGTAATTTAACTGGATCCCTTCCAGCTATTGCCCACTTCAACCCTGAAGTTTTGTTTTTTAAGTATCTTAAACAAAGAGTTCCAGTAAAACCTGTAGCTCCAAAAAGTACTATATCGATATTCTTTTTCATGTTTTAAGTATTTTTACTACTCCTCCAAAATTTAATATTTCCTTATTAGCAACTTTAATTTCTCCTTCTATAAAACCTAAAGATTTACCTATTTTAGTAGGGTTTGCTCTAATTATAAGAAGACTCCCAACTTCTGCCGGAGCGAGAAACTCCGAATGAAAGCTTACAGTTGTTACTAAGCTATGTCTGTTTTGCATTGCAGAAGAACACATTGTGTAATCAGCTAAAGCCATAAGGGCTCCACCATGTGCTGATCCATAAGCATTGCTATTTTTTTCATTTGCATAAAAGGCCATGAAAGTTTGCCCTCCTTCTCTTTTATAGAACCCTGGACCTAAGGTTTCTATATGTTTTTGAACGATGGTCATTTCTTTATAGCCTTCTGGTATTTCTACTTTACTCATAGGTTTCCATTATAATCTTCAAAAGAACAGTGTAGACGAATGAATCGTTTTTTTTCTAAATTTTTTTATTAATGGATTATAGGAGAGAAAATGTCTAATGATAATATTTTAAATGGAATAAGAATTCTTGATTTTGGTAGATATATAGCAGGTCCTTTTTGTGGGGCATTACTATCTGATTTTGGTGCTGATGTTATAAGAATTGAGAGAGTAAATGGAAGTGAAGATAGATTTGTTACACCTGTTACTACCAACAACGAAGGCTCTATGTTTCTTCAGATGAATAGAAACAAGAAAGGTATGACCTTAAATCCAACTAAAAAAGAAGGCAAAGAGATTGTTAATAAGTTGTTAAAGAATACAGATGTGGTGATAGCTAATTTACCTGAGCCTACTCTAAAGTCTATGGGATTAGACTATGAATCCATAAAGGAGATTAACCCTCAAATTATTCTTACATCGAATACAGCATTCGGAACATCTGGCCCTTATGCCGAAAGAGTAGGTTTTGATGGTGTAGCTCAAGCAATGTCAGGAGCTATGGATATGACAGGCTCCCCTAACCTTCCTTCTAAAGCCTATGCGCCTTATGTAGATTTTTGCTCAGCTTCTTTAGCAGCATTTGGAACTGTTTTGGCTTTGATGGAAAGAGATAAATCTGGCATGGGACAAAGAGTACAGACTTCTCTGCTGGCTACGGCATTAACTATGACTAATGGACTCTTAATTGAGCAAGATATAATGAATGTAAATAGAGTTGCTTCGGAAAACAGAGCTCAAACATCAGGTCCTTCAGATACATTTAAGACTAAAGATGGATGGATTCTAGTTCAGACTGTTGGTCAGCCATTATTTGAAAGGTGGTGTAATCTAATTGAAGAACCTGAATTAATTAATGATGAAAGATTTAAAAATGACTTAGAACGAGGAAATAATGGAGAAATTATTAGTAAAAAAATGGCAGATTGGTGTGAAGATAAAACTACGAAAGAAGCAATTTCTCTATTAGACGAGGTAAGAATACCTGTTGGAGAGATACTTAAGGCCGAAGATGCTTTAAAGAATGAACATATTAAGGCTAGAGGTCTTTTTGTAGATATGAATTATCCTTTTTTAGAAGCAACATCTCCAATTGTTATGACCCCCGTTGAATTGTCTAAAAACCCTGGAAAAATTTCTTTTAGAGCTCCTACTCTAGGAGAGCATACAGATATAATTTTAAATGAGCTTGGATATAAACAAGAAGAGATAGAATCTCTTAGAGAAAAAAGAATAATTTAGGAGTTAATTATGGAATTTTCATTATCAGAAGATCAAATTCAATTACAAACTACAGCTAGAGAGTTTGCAAAGAGAGAAATGACAGATATTGCTAAAGAAATAGAACATACAGGTAATCCTTTGTCAGATGAGTGGTTTAAAAAATATGCAGAGATGGGGTTTATTGGGATAAATGTTGACGAAAAATATGGAGGTTTAGGTTTATCAAATTTAGATGCTCTATTAGTTTTAGAAGAATTTGCCAAGGTGTCTTCTGCTGTAGCTTGGCCTATATTTGAGAGCTGTGTAGGTCCAACTAAAGCAATTGAACATTTTGCAAATGAAGAACTCAAACTGAAAGTCCTACCAGAAGTTTGTAAAGGAAATTTATTTATTGCTGTTTCTATGTCGGAACCAAATGCTGGCTCTGCTTTAACTGACCTGGTTACCTCAGCAAGAATTGAATCAGATAAAGTTATATTGAATGGATCTAAAAGATGGTGCTCTGGAGCAGGCCATGCTCATGGTTATGTTATCTATTGCAGAATGTCAGAAGAGCCAGGCGCTAAAGGCATCGGGGCAGTTTATGTTGAAAAGGACACTCCAGGCCTCAGCTTTGGAAAACAAGAAGAATTAATGGGCTTTAGAGGAATAGCCTCAGCAGATATCTTCTTAGATAACGTAGAAGTTCCAATAGAAAATATTGTTGTTGATGCTGATGGAGGATTTAAAAAACTAATGGAAGCATTTGATTTAGAAAGGTGCGGTAATGCAACAATGAGTTTAGGACAAGCTTCTGGTGCTCTAGAACAAGTACTTGAATATGTTCAAGAAAGAGAGCAATTTGGAAAACCAATTATAGACTTCCAAGCAGTCCAAATGAAATTG
>MDSZ01200670.1_pt1 | contig 29112 bp, 25 predicted proteins | sample 811201 | NCBI WGS metagenome assembly MDSZ01 (sample SAMN05326647, study PRJNA326480) | marine metagenome | isolation source: seawater | place: Indian Ocean: North | collected 2010 | reverse complement strand
GATCTGCCGCCCCTGGGTAAACTCAGCAGACTACTGGGGCCTGTACTGGGACATGATGGAAAAAGTGAAACTGCGCTTCGACGAAGAAGGCATTGAGATTCCATTCCCTCAGGTCTCTGTGCATATGGAAAAAGACGACTGATTCATTGTCAGCTCACACAAAAAAACCGGCCGATTGGCCGGTTTTTTTGTTGCTGATAGTTACACCCGGGCAGGTAGATTTACTACCCTTCGACTATTCAGATTATGTTCAATCAAAGGTCCTAGCTCATACTCCGGCAGCGCACGACTGAAATAGAATCCTTGAATTGACATTGGACTGATGGCGTTCAGCGCAGCTAACTCAGACTCCGTTTCCACACCTTCTGCGACCACATTCAGTTCGAGTAATCTTGGCAGATTGACGATGGTTTCTACGATAGCGGCCTTACTGAAAGCTTTCTGATTCACTCTGTCTGCTCAACACCAAAGAAAATCAGGCTGCCACTTACCCCAGCTGTACTGTCTGTAATTGTGAGTGAGTAGTCTCCTGCCTGTGCGCTGCCCAGCTGCCCTTCAAGGAGGTAGTCACCTCCTTCCCGAGCGACGACGCGGAGGGCTACTCGCTGTCCAGATGTACCAGTCAACCCAACGGACAGATCACTGGCGCGAGCATGACGGATTACAAGACTGACTGTCACATCAGAACCCTGATTGACATCATTCAGCGAGACTCGAGTGATACCCGAGCGGGTGAAGAAAAAGGAACGGCGCGCATCGTTGATAGCGATGTCAGTAGCGCCACCATAATTAACGACTTGTGGTTCAGGCTGTGGTTCGGGCTCTGGCTCAGGCTGTGGTTCGGGCTCTGGCTGTGAACCGTTATCGACCGCGAGCACTGCAGCGGTAGCATCCACGATACCTGCGCCGCAGCCAGCGCATGTGCCCGGGAAGCTGCGTGCGGTTTCAGACAACGCGGTTTCGACTTCAGCAGGGGTCAGGTCTTTATTCACTGAGCGCATCAGAGCAATCACACCGGCCACTACTGGAGTAGCCATTGATGTCCCTTGATACTCGGCGTACGTCGCCCCTTCGCGCCCCTGCCGGCCACGATCAATGGTAGACAGTATGCCACCACCATTCCCGCCACCCGGCGCCGCGATATCAACTACGGAACCGAAATTTGAATAACTTGCTCTGGCCCCATCTCGTCCAGTCGAAGCAACGGTAATCACATTCTGACAGTTCGCAGGCGTCGCACCACGGGCATCGACGCTGCTGTTACCAGCGGCGACAACTACCGTCGAACCTGCCGCAACGGCCTGATTAATAGCAGCCTGCATATATGACGTACAACTCCCGGTTCCGCCAAGACTAAGGTTAATAACATCCGCCGGATTCTGATTAAGCGGAGCACCTGCTACTGGCAAACCTGCCGACCAGACAACCCCATCGGCAATATCAGACAAAGTGCCACCACAGCGACCAAGCGCCCTCACAGGAACGAACTTCGATAGTGGCGCAATGCCGGCAATCCCAGTGCCATTATCGGTAACGGCAGAAGAGATACCAGCCACATGGGCTCCGTGCCACGACGACTCTGAGCTACCACACCCCGAAAACAGACCTGTGTAGTCACCCTCATCGATGGCGTTGCCATCGCGAGCATTACCATCACCGGCTGTTGAGCTGTTCGAAATCATGTCGTAACCCGGCAGGCGGTTCGTATCAAGGTCAGGGTGCGGAACATAACCGGTATCAATGACCGCAATGACCGAGCCTTCTCCCCGAGTAATATCGTGAGCATTCTGTGCACGGACACCACCCGCATCTTCAAAATGGTACCACTGGCGACTGTATAGAGCGTCGTTCGGGACAGCCTGCGTCGTTACCCAGATATCCTCTTCCACCCGCTTAACAAAACTCTGCGACCGGATCGCCGCTATCGCAGACCGGTGCAGCTGCCCTTTCCCCGGTATATCAATAACCAGGTACTGGCCATTCAGCATGCTTCGTTTAATTGCATCCACCGGTAATACATCAGTGAGTAATTGCTTTGAATGAACTACAGAAGGGTCTATTTCAACGACATATTGCTTCGCTGAAGCAATGTCCGAGGCAGCCGCTGCCAGAAAGGCAAACGGTAAGGATTTCATCAGATGTTTCAATTCGGGGCCCTCGATCAGATAATAAAAACCCGAAGGCCATCACTGCAATCTGGCCTTCGGGTTTTCAAAACTATCGATTCGGGCAATTAAATTACTAAAGAATTATTGTGTTAAATTGCATCTCTTAATGTAACCGGTTTGTATCCCGGTTAAATAACGATGTTTCTCTCATTCTTTAGAATTATTTTGAAGAAATATTTCCGATTTACTCTGTATTTTCTGCGATCAAACAGATATCAATTCAATGCAGCGCATCACGCCGGACAGGACTCAACGACAGCTTCTGCCACAGAGATTTCTCTGCAGAGTCACCATCGCCAAAGCTGAACTCCCGTAGCAATGCCAGACTTTCATTGCAGAATGTTCTGACCGATAACTGCCCCAACTGATCCAGCACTCTGCTGAATATAACGCGGCAACTTTGCTGATCGCCCAGGCGGCGGAATGCAGCCATCATCTGCGCCGCCGCATCCAGATAATGCTGCTGGGCATTGTGATCGGGATTTCTCGCCAGCTCCAGCTCAGCAATTTCAACCGCGTTACCAAAACAGACAGCCGCTCTTTGCCAATGCCGCCCGGCCATAGCCTCGCACCCCATGGATGTCGCTCGTAGCCAGCCGGACTGAAGCTCAGAAGGGTTGTTTTTTAACCACTGACGATGGCCATCACACATAAATCTCATATCAGGCCGCCACTAACGCATCGTATTCGCTGATGATTTGGGCGACCCATTTTTCAACGCGGGCATCGGTCAGTTCGAACTGCTGATCTTCGTCGATAGCCAACCCGCAGAACAGGGTTTTGTCCTCGTTTACCGCCCGGGAAGCTTCGAACTCGTATCCATCGGTCGGCCAGTAGCCAATAAATCGCGCGCCGGCTTTTTGCAGGTGTTCCTGTAACCATCCCATGGCATCAAGAAAGAAGTCACCGTAACCAAACTGATCACCCAGGCCGTAAAGGGCGACGGTTTTGCCTGACATATCCAGCGCCTGAATCATGTCTTCGACGTCTTCCCAGTCGACCTGAATGCCGCCAAAGTCCCACGTCGGAATCCCCATAATCGTGAGGTCGTATCCTTCTAGTTGCTCTGGCTCGGCATCCGTTATGTTAATCAGCTCGGCAACGATACCTGCGCCTTGTAGCTGCTCAGAAATCTTCTCTGCTACGTCTTCTGTATTTCCGGTATCGGTACCAAATACGATACCGACAGATGCCTGACTCAATCTTGAACCCATATGTGACTCGCCTTTAAATACCATTAATGCGAATCATTATCGTTACATTATAAGGAAAGGCAATACTCTTCGGCAGTTGGAGTCTGCAGAAGAGTAAAGATGTTAACGAGAGAGGAGGGGCTTTCGGCCTAGCGGCGCGGCTTCGGCTTCATCGCCGACATAATCGCAAGCGGGATGGTTAACGCCAGCCAGATCACCAGAGAAGTGATGAAATAAGCAATCTGCAATTCACTGAACAGACTCGACTGCAGCACGATCTGAAACACGCCATAAAGCGCCATGCCGCCAAAATAGAACAGCCCGAAAACCAACCACCCGGGAAGTCCGCTGGTGCCTGTCCGAACGATCTTGCCTGCAATTTTCACCGAGAGATCCATAAAAAAATACAACCCCATCACCGTCAGGGTAATGGCGATGGCATGACGCAGCGGGCCATCCCAATAGGTTTCGGTATCCGCCGCGGCACTGACATCACCACCTGCGTAGAGTGAATAGGCTCCACTCAGGATGGTAAACAAACCCGTCAGTATGGTGAGGTAATCGGCAAGGGCCGAGCGATGTGGCATATCATTCATAACATCCCCCTGATACAAGTCCGGCGGCTCAAGGCCGCCGGTTTTTATTATTTTGTGGACTGATTTTAGGCAGCGTCCTGGTGATCAGTGGCCCAGAGCCAGCTGAAAGTGTTCACAGGCCAGCGTCTCATCACCCTCGGCTAACATAACCTTACCCATTTCAGCATGCAGCTCAGCCAGACCTTTGATGCTCAGACCCGTCTGCAGATACTCACGAGCCTTCTCAAGATCGTTAACACGCAGCGCCAGTCGCCCCAGGGTCAGCAGTAAGAGCGGGTCGTTAGGACGCTCTTTCAACTGCTGCTCAGCAAACAGCAATTGTTTGTTGGCGTCTTTGCCCTTCAGACGACCATAGATCTCGACCAGCTCGTCATGCCACACGTGTTTGAGACCTTCACGCAGCGCTTCTTCTGCTTTCTCTTCCTGCTCTGTTTCGAGCAGCAGGTCGATGTAGGACTTCATGACATCGCTGGTATAACGCACGTCGCGACCCAGGCCATCAAAGGTAGAGGTCAGGCCTTGTCCACCGTTCGCATGACGCGCGCGGTCGAGCAGTTGCAGAGCAACGTTGCGCTCCAGCTTGCGTAATTCTTCGTCCGGAATCTTGGTCGCTTTGCGCAGAGTGGGTAGCAGTTCATTCAGCGCAACCCAGTCTTCCAGATCCTGAAGCGTTTTTACTAACAGCTTCAGCAGATAGGCATGACGCGGGTGCTTTTCACGCAGGCTGATCAGTACGGCCAGCGCCTGTTCGTTCTGGTTACGCGATTGCAGCAGCTGTACCTGAGTAATACCCACCGCCAGGTCTGAACCTTTGGTGCTCAGGCTTGCCTGCTTGAGCCATTCGTCGGTGGCTTCTGACTTGTCCTGCTCATAGGCTGCACGAGCTGCCGCCAGGTAGTTGATCAGAGGCTGGTCTGAATCTTTAGCGCTGCTAGTCAGGTTACGCTCCGCACGACGCCACTGCCCCTGTGCCAGAGCCAGCAGGCCACGAGTGGTCTGACGGCGAGCACGCAGACTACGACGGCGCTGACGCCATTCATTGAAACGACGGTCACTACCAAACAGTACAAGAAGCGCACGCAATGCGATGTATACAGCCAGCAGTGCAATCGCGCCCAGCACCAGGAACATCCACAGGCTGGTTTCTACGGTGTAGTTTTCCCAGCTGAGCATGACGTAGCCAGCATCAATATAAACAAATGCACCTACGGCGACTGCACCTACCGCAACCAGCAATAAAAAAAGAACGATCAGTCTCATGCGTCGTCCTCCGTACCGGCCTCTTCAGCCTCACCGGCAGTTTCTTCTGCCGGTTGGACCGTGCCATTGCGACGCTGCTCTTCAACCAGCTTCTGCAACATCAGCAGAGACGCTGTAACATCAGGACGCTCAGGAGCAACTTCCCACGCCTGCAGTTCAGACAGCGCAGCGCGGGCCGCACGAGTGCGGGCATCTTCAATCACAAGGTAAGCATCCAGCCATTCAGATACGCGCTGCAGACTGTGTTCATACAATTCGGTCTGCTCGCGTAGCAGTGCAATCTGAGCCTGCTCCAGCATCAGGTGCATGTTCTGTTGCAGATAGTACTGCTGGTCTGGCGTCAGCGGCGCAGCAATAGGCTCGTCGCGTTCACGGATACGTACCATTCGGGTGACGTTATCTCTGACGGTGTACCAGAGGTTCCAGTACCAGGTCTGTTCATCCAGCGTCAGCGGCTCTTCTTCGGCAACCGGTTCAGCGATCAGTTTTTCTGGCATCCATGGCAGTGCTGTCACCTGCTCCTGCAGCGCCTGAAGGCGGAAGATAGCACCCACACGATCAACCGCAGGCACGGCACGGAGTGTAATCAGCTCTCGTGCAATCTGAGCACGGACTTTATCGAAACGTGGGTTGCGCGTTTCAATGATGACGTTATCTGCTGCCGTCAGCATGCTGATAGCGCCTTCCCAGTCGCGCTCAAGTTCAAGGCGCTGGCTGGCGAGACGAAGAAGGTACTCTGCTTCAGCCAATAACCAGTCCTGACGCTCGGCACCCGGTAGCTTACCCAGACGCTCGGTGTTGTGAGCAACCTGTGCCGCCAGATTCTGAGACGCCGTGTTCAGGGCCTCTGCACGTTGCATTAGGGTGGCCTCACGCGCATTGCTTGCTTCAATTTGCTGCAGCGCAGTGTTGAGGCGATCAGTCAGCGCCGCAGTCTCAGCGGTCGCAGCCTGATGCTGCTGCCAGGCGAAAAAGCCTGCCGCACCTGCCAGAGCAAACAGGATGATGATCAGGAGCAGGTTAAACCAGGAAAGCACATTAGAACTGCGCTTTTCTTTCTGTCCCTTATCAGCCGGGGCGTTAGTCTGTTGTTCGTTGCTCACGGTGAATTTCCTTCTGAAATTGGCCTTAACGGCGAAATCTTAACGGCCTGCGGCAAACCGCGCGCGCAGACTGTGCAAAGTATCTTCATTACGGGCGCTGGCCGCAACTATCACGTCAGTGCAGCCTTGCTGTCTGACGTAAGTAGCCACTCGCTCACTTGGCACTATGATGGTGCTTACCCGGGTCGCGATATCAGGTATCTGTTGTTGTGCAATATCGAGTGCCTGACCGCTGCTCAGTAGCAGAACCGGACTGTCTTGCAGGGTTTTTTCCCAATCGGCCTCAGGCCAGTCTATCTGGCGGCGCTCATAAAGCTCGGCGTAATCCACCCGCGCACCACGCTCACGTAGTACCGATGCGAGGGTTTCCCGACCACCGACTCCGCGCCAGATGAGTATTTTCTCACCCTCAACCTGTTGTAGCGATGGCAGCGCGAGTACCCCCTCACTGTCGAAGCGGTCAACCGGCATTTCTATGTCGACGTTATGCTCACGGTAAACGGCTGCGGTTGTCGGACCCACTGCGTACCAACGCAACCCGACAGGCATCTGTGGCCAGTAATCATCCATCCAGCTGAAGCCTGACTCTGCGGCATTCTGACTGATGGCGATGACGGCATCGTAATGATCGATATCGAGAATTTTCTGGCGGCAGGCGCGCGATGTGGCACTGTCGTCATCATCAAAGCGACGTATCTCGATCAAGGGATGATGGCGAACTTCAAATCCGAGCTTCGCCACCGAACCGATCAATTCGTCGGCTTTATCGGCTGGCCGCGTCACGATGACGGGCGGCAGCTGCTCAGTGAACGTCATGACCATACACAGCGCGCAGGATATCACCCGCTCCCTGTGCCAACAGGTCTTCTGCGGCCTTTATACCCAAGGCTTCGGCGTCTTCTGGCGAACCTCGGAATTCGGTGCGCAGCATCTGCTGACCGTCTTCGCTACCTACCAGACCACGCAGCCACAGCTCGTCACCATCAATGATGGCGTAACACGCGATGGGTACCTGACAACCGCCTTGCAGACGGCGGTTCATAGCACGCTCCGCCAGGACACATTGTGCTGTAACTTCGTGATGCAAAGGTGCGAGCAGCGCATGAATGTCTTTATCGGCACTGCGCCACTCAATGCCCAGAGCGCCCTGGCCACCCGCAGGCAGTGATTCCTCTGCCGGCATAAACGCGGCGATACGCTCGTCCATTTCCATGCGCAACAGACCCGCCGAAGCAAGAATGATGGCGTCGTATTCGCCAGCGTCCATTTTACCGAGACGGGTTTGCACGTTGCCGCGTAGGCTTTTTACCTCAAGGTCAGGTCGGCGCTCTTTTGCCTGGCAACCACGGCGCAGGCTGGATGTACCGAGTACTGAACCCTCAGGCATCTCAGCCAGCGCCTTGTATTTGTTTGAGACGAACGCATCCAGTGGATTCTCACGATCACAGATAACGCCCAGTTCGAGGCCTTCCGGAAATTCCATCGGGACATCTTTCATCGAGTGCACAGCGATATCGGCCCGGCCATCGAGCATCGCATTTTCCAGCTCTTTAACGAACAGCCCCTTACCACCGATTTTTGCCAGAGGAACATCAAGAATCTTATCGCCCTGAGTCGTGAAGGTGACCAGTTCGACTTGAAGGCCCGGATGCAGCGCTTCCAGTCGAGCCTTGATGTGTTCGGCCTGCCACATAGCGAGTGGGCTTTTGCGGGTCGCAATGCGGAGTAGGGATGGTGTCGGCATGATGTCCTCGAACCTGAAACTGTGCATTTATCAGGCGCGGATGATAACAGGATTGAGGACAGATTGCTGCGGGGCCTCAGCCCCCGCGCAGATGCTTCTTGACTCCGGGTGCGTGCCGGCGACTGACTGGTAGGGGTTGTTCACAATCGCGCAGCCATAGAACGACGCCTTCTTCTGTATTTTCGAGACGCTGCACCCGATCAGAAGCCACCAGATAGCTGCGGTGAATGCGCATAAAGCGTTGTGGAAACTCTTCTTCCAGCTGTTTCAGCGAGTCGTCTATCAGAGTCTCTCCGTCAGCATGGTGCATACTGACGTACTTCTGGTCGGCGCTGAAGAACAGCACATCATCAACCGGAGTAAGCACTAAGCCCTGTGACGTACGTGCGCTGATATGTGTGCGCGCCGCGGGGCCGGACACCTGACGGCTCAGGCGCTCTGCCGTGCGACTCAATGCCCGGGTGAGGTCTTCTTTGCGGATGGGCTTGAGCAGGTAGTCTGCGGCGTCGACATCGAACGCCGCCAGCGCATGGTCGTCGAAGGCGGTGCAGAATACGATGACGGGCGCGTTAACCTGCGCTCTGATTTTCTCCGCAGCCTGCAGGCCGTCAAGACCGGGCATCTGGATATCAAGCAGTACAAGGTCAGCTCTGAACTGCGACAACCAATCTACGGCCGCCTGTCCATCACCGGCCTCTGCGATACAGGCGAAGTCTTTATGTTCATCGAGAAGACGCTTCAGGCGCTGACGCGCAAGTGGCTCGTCATCCACCACCAGAACGCGGTAACTCATACTTTGTCCTCATTCATCGGTATCAGGATTTGGGCTTCATAGCGATTTCCCTGATCTTCTACATTCAGTGTCGCACCGTCTCCAAAGTGCGCCTCAAGACGAGCCCGGATGTTCTGGTGCGCGATGCGATTGCCGCCAGTCCCAATGGACTCGCTGCTTTTGCTGTTGCTGATTTCCAGTAACCAACCTTTGGCTGCCTGAATAAGCGATACCTTGATACTCCCCTGCTCTACAACAGGCTGAATACCGTGATAAACCGCATTTTCGAGGAGAGGCTGCAATATCAATTGTGGCACTCTGATTTCAGGCAATGTGTGAGGAAGCTCCCATTCCACCCGCATACGGTCGCCTAACCGGGTCTGTTCAATATCGAGATACCCTTGCCCCAGCTTGATTTCTTCGCTCAGAGAGGTGGTTTCTTCGGTTCCGCGCAATACCGCGCGGAACAGCTGCGCCAGCTCAAGCAGCATCTGCTCTGCTTTTTCGGGGTCAATGACGATCAGTGAAGCGACCGTGTTGAGGGTGTTAAAAAAGAAATGAGGGCGGATATTTGCCTGTAGTGCGGCGAGACGCGCGCGAAGTTCAGCCTGCGTCTGCAAACGCCACTGACTCTGCACGTAAAAGTAGCGTAGCGCCATGGCCGAAAAGATTGCACTGACAAGCTGATTGCGTGCGACCCAGAACCAGTCCAGTGAAGGTTGCATCGCCGGTAGAAAGGTCTCACCCAGCAAACTGATGCCCAGAGTCACGAACTGAATCATCAACAACGCCACTGTTGATGCCGCCCAAACCGGCAATCTGGCAAGCTGGCTACGTGCCTGGCATAACATAGCAACCGAGACCAGAGCCACCCATTGCACGAACAGTGACACCAGGCCAAAGCGCACCCCTGAAAAGCCTTCAATGCCGCTCTCGATCAATGTCAGCGCCAGTACCAGTGCCTCGCTGACAATCAGCAGAATCAGTACTGCCCGGGCGTTACACAGGTCGGGCAAAAAGAAACCGTCGAGCAGCTCATCCCGCAAATGAGTTTGTTTGTCCTTCACACAATTTCCTGTTTCAGTGGCGGCCAATGCACTCTCAGAGTCTCGCCGTATTCTACGCCGCCGTAAAGGGCTCAGGCCCCGGTATGAACACAAAGCCGCAAAGGCTATAATCCCGCCTTTCTTCAATTCAACGAATGTCCGATCAGAGGTGCCTGATGACCGACCAATCCACAAATGCTTCCTGGGGAGGCCGCTTTTCTGAAGCGACCGATGCCTTTGTCGCCCGCTACACGGCCTCTGTGGAGTTTGATCAGCGCATGTACCGTCAGGACATCCAAGGCTCAATCGCCCATGCGACCATGCTGTGCAAAGTCGGCGTTCTGACTGAACAGGAACGCGATGACATCATCAATGGCCTGAACGAAATCCAGAGCGACATTGAGAATGGCAACTTCGAGTGGTCGATTGCACTTGAAGACGTGCACATGAATATTGAAGCTGCCCTGACGGCCAAGATTGGTATTACCGGTAAGAAGCTTCACACGGGGCGCTCCCGTAACGATCAGGTGGCCACAGACATCCGCCTGTACATGCGAGACGAGATCGACGTCATTTCTGCCGAACTGACACGACTGCAGCAGGGCCTGGTTGAACTGGCTGAGCGCGAAGCCGATACCATCATGCCCGGTTTTACTCATCTCCAGACCGCTCAGCCAGTGACCTTTGGTCATCACCTGCTGGCCTGGAACGAAATGCTCGAGCGTGACTTCGCCCGCCTTCAGGACTGCCGCAAGCGCGTGAACCAGATGCCTCTGGGCGCTGCTGCACTCGCTGGTACGACGTATCCAATTGATCGTCATTACACTGCCGAGCTGCTGGGCTTTGAAGCACCGACCGAGAACAGTCTCGACTCCGTCTCTGATCGTGACTTCGCCATCGAATTTACCAGCGCGGCATCTTTGATCATGATGCACATGTCGCGCTTCTCTGAAGAGTTGGTGTTGTGGGCGTCTGCACAGTTCCAGTTTGTTGATCTGCCTGACCGCTTCTGTACTGGTTCAAGCATTATGCCGCAGAAGAAGAACCCGGATGTTCCCGAACTGGTGCGCGGCAAAACCGGCCGTGTTTATGGCCATATGATCAGCCTGCTGACTCTGATGAAGTCACAGCCACTGGCCTACAACAAAGACAATCAGGAAGACAAAGAGCCACTGTTTGATACAGCAGACACTCTGCGTGACTCACTGCGCGCGTTCGCCGATATGGTCCCACACCTGCAGGCCAAAAAAGAGTTTATGCGCGAAGCGGCAATGCGTGGTTTCTCTACCGCCACCGACCTCGCTGACTATGTGGTACGTAAGGGTATTCCATTCCGTGATGCACACGAAATCGTCGGTAAAGCCGTGGCATACGGCCTGGAAACAGGCAAAGATCTGAGCGAAATGACGCTGGAAGAACTGAAGCAATTTTCTGACGAAATTACAGAAGACGTTTTTGATGTCCTGACACTGGAAGGCTCCGTCGCAGCCCGCAACCATATTGGCGGTACCGCGCCTGATCAGGTGCGTGCGGCAGCCGGTCGTGCTCGTCAGAAATTGTCTGCGCGAGGCTGAAGCGTAAGCAATTCAGAAAAGGGCAGCTCATCAGCTGCCCTTTTTTGTAAACCAACCCGGAACGTTATTAACCGACACAAAGCGGAATACCAGTACCGCGTGCACCAGACCTATAATCAGCCCCATGCCCATCTGCCCCGTTTCCATCAGTTCCCACACCAGCATGGGCAGAGTCAGAATCGGAAACCAGGCAATATAACGAAAAAATATACGCTCAAACCGCGTTGTCGGTAGCTCCTGCTTGCTCATATCCTGTTTCTGCGTCGTCATAGAAAACCTCCATCAAGCCTTCAGCTTGGCACTGCGGCCAACCTGTGCCTATTAGAGGAAAGTCGCATAAGCCTGTGACCTCCCTAGCCAACATGGCGCGAGGGGCGCTTTATTTCGTAATACTTATTGCGGCATACTCCCGCTGCCCTTTCCACAGGGCGAGGAAACAGGCCAGGCTGGACTTGGCCTGTACACAAAACATGGAGAAAAAAATGAAAAAAATTACCCTTGCTGCTGCGCTTTCTGCACTGGTATTCACCCTTCCTGCCACCGCAAAAGAGATGCCCCAGGGTACGATCGTGGTCACCGGCGGTACCACCGGCGAATTATCCTTTCTGACTACTGAGCCTGATGGCAGCGATAGCGAAATCGACACCACTAGCCTGTCTCTGGATGCGGGCGCTCGCTACTTTTTCCAGGATAACCTGGCGGTAGGTCTGGGCTACAGCTACGACATGACCAACTTTGAGTTTGAAGATGGCTCGGAAACTGAAAGCACTACTCTTCTTCTCTCGCCAGGTATTTTCTACAACCACTCACTTAACGACGATAGCTCAGTAGTATTCGGTGCTGAACTCGGATTTGGATCAACTGAAGACTCAGCCACCGGTTTTGAGTCACAGACCACCGACCTGACAGCGTTCTCAGTGCGTGCAGAATATACGCATTTCCTGAACGACGTGGTTTCCGTTAATGGCGGTGTTGCTTACACAACGCTCAGCGCTGAAAACGACGATACAGGCGAAGGTGCAGATGTTTCCGGCCTGACCTTTGGTTTCGGACTGTCGGTTTACTTCGGTAAATAAGACAATAAGAGCGAGGGCAGTCAGTCGACTGCTCTCTACTATATAGACCTAATAGATCAGACCCTGCTCACATCCACAGACACCGTCATTTCAGGCGCAGAGCCACCACCGAAGATCACACCTTTTAGCGGCGTCACATCATTAAAATCACGCCCCCACGCAGTGATGATATGCTGCTCTCCGGCAAGGCAATTGTTGGTCGGATCAAATTCCACCCAGCCCTCGCCCGGCGAGAAGACCGACAACCATGCATGCGTTGCATCGGCACCTACCAACTTTTCCTGGCCCGGTGGCGGCAGCGTTTCCAGATAGCCAGAAACATACTTAGCAGCAAACCCCAGAGAGCGCAGACACGCAATCTGCAGATGAGCAAAGTCCTGACACACCCCTTTTTTATTCTGCATAACCTCAGATAACGGTGTGGCAATGGTTGTCGCAAGCGGTGAGTAACTGAACTCTTCGTAAATTCTCGCGGTCAGGGCAAAGCATGCGGATAGCAGAGAGCGGTCGGCGGTAAACAGATCCGCCGCGTAGTCCCGGAACTCAGGCGCTGCGGCGATCATCGAAGAATCCAGCTGATATTCGCGCGCGAGCAACACATCTTCTGACTTCGACTGCTGCATTTTGCTAAGTACTTCTGCGCAGGTACTGCCAAGGTCGAGGTTTGTATCTGCAATCTGAGGGCGGGTTTCTACCTGACTGGTCGCAGTGATTGTCAGGGCTTTGTGAGGCCGCTGAATTTCAAACTGGAACACCTGATTACCGAAATAGTCTTCCCGGCGTTGCTCCATCGCAAGCTCTGGGGAGACTTCAATCTTGCTATTGATACACGTCTGGCGCTGCGTCGTCCGCGGAATCATCTGCGCCAGGTTATAGCAGTGCGATACCCTACTGGCGTATTTGTACGCTGTAACATGTTTGATCAGGTATTTCATTACAGCCCCTCCCAGCGAGCGTCGACCAGCTGTTGAGAGTCTTCTCTGTGATCGAAGTAGCGGTCACCGATCATGTCGCTGATGTCCATTAACGCGTTGTCTAAGGTCTGCATTTCTTCCACAAGCACTTTTCGCTCCCCTTCAGTGCTTGTGGACAGTTCAGACAGAGTAAACAGGCGCACACGAGTGCTGCATTCGATCAGTGCTTTCTCCGCAGGCGGTAGCTCATGCAGGTATCCAGCATGACTTGGTAGCTTGCGCAGTTGTCGCAGTATGTTGCCCAACTGATACATCACCGAGCGCGGGTTATCCGTATCCAGTAGCACCAGATCAAGGCCACTTCGCAGATCAGGGCGGGCGCCATAACGACGGCGATAGGTAATCAGGCCTTCGAGGGTGAGCAGTAAGGCTTCGCCAATGCGCGATTGCTCTGGCTCCATCATTTCTGGGCCAAGCAAGGTGCCTACGAGACGGCCGGTCTGCATAGCGCGTTCGATACGGCGCCCAAGTTCCATAAAGCGCCAACCGTAGCCACGAGTCATACTTTCATGCGTCAGGCCCGCTAATGCCATTAAAGCCGTAACCAGAGGGTCGAGTACTTCATCAGGGCTGAGGTAAGCATCCTGCTCATCACCATCCAACAGCGGGATTGCGTCGCGGATATCGTTGATCACCCGATAGGTATCGGACGACAACAGCTCCTTGGCTTCATCAGCACAGAACAACATGCTGTTAAGAGTATTCGCGATGGACTGCGGGGCTTCGCCACGGCGCAATGCTTCAATCATAGCCTCATCGCTTTGCGGGGTTTTCATCGGCGCAATGGTCGCCAGCTCAGTCACGGCTTTCAGTAGCGTCAGGCGTAAATCCGACGATAAAGGATCTTCACCATTAAGCATGGAATATGAGGTTCTTAGCAGTCGCAGACAGGCTTCTGCACGCTCTGCGTAACGCCCCATCCAGAAGAGGTTTTCCAGCACACGGCTAGGTAGGTTGGTCGCTTCGCTTTCTCGCGCTGGCGCTACGTCCTCGTGCTGATTCGTGACAATACGCTCGGGTTCAGAGGCAACGACCCAGGTGTCTTTACTGGTTGCTCCCGCCTGACCTGAGATCAGCAGGGCGTCTTCTTTGAGACCAACACGGGTCAGACCGCCAGGCATAACGCTGTAGGAACCCGTACCGGCCACAGTGAACGCCCTGAGTATCGCCGGGCGCGGTGCTAATACATCGTTCTGCAAGGTCGGTAAAAAACTCGACTCCAGCACTGGCTGCCCGACATAGCGCTGGGGATCACTTTTAATAAGGGCGGCCATATTGGCCTGCTCTTCAGCACTGGCTTTAGGGCCGAAAAAGCTGAGTTCACCCGGCTTGCGATAGGTCGGTTTCACGACCAGCTTGGCGAGATTATCCAGCACATAGGCCTTATCTGTTGCGTCACCGCACCACCAGGTCTGTACGCTGTTGAGGCGGGGCTCACGGCCCAGTAGTGCGCGGCCTATATCCGGGAGGTACTTAAGCAACGCGGGGCTTTCCAGAATCCCCGAGCCCAGGGAGTTGGCAACCACCAGATTTCCGGCTCTTACTACCTGAAGCAGCCCCGGAACCCCAAGGCGCGAGTCGCCACGCAGCTCGACCGGATCACAGAACCAATCGTCAACGCGACGCATCAGCACATCGACACGACTCAAACCATCAAGTGATTTCATCCACAGGAAACCACCGCGCACAACCAGATCATCGCTCTGTACTAGATAAAAACCGAGGTAATTTGCCAGATAGGCGTGTTCAAAATAGGTTTCGTTGCGAGGGCCAGGAGTCAGCACCGCGATACGCGGAGAGGACCGGTGCGGACATAAGCTCTGCATTTTACTGCGCAACTGCCGGAAGTACCCTGCGAGGCGATGAACGTGGCTGTCCCGGAATAAGCTCGGTAACACCCGTGACATCACAGTGCGGTTTTCCAGCGCATAACCTGCACCGCTCGGGCTCTGAGTTCTGTCGGCAAGTACCATCATATTGCCGTCGGGGCCTCGGGCCATATCGGCAGCATGAATAATCAGATCATGCTCACCGGGCATACGAAGCCCCTGACAGGCGCGCAGGAAGCCACGGTTGGCGTAGATAACTTCAGGGGGAATCACTCCGGTCCGAATCAGTTGGCGCGGCCCATAGATATCCCGCAACAGCAGATTCAACAACTCTGCACGCTCAACCAATCCACTCTCAATGGCTGCCCAATCATCACTGCTGATAACATTCGGAATCAGATCAAGCCCCCATGTGCGGGAGTCGTTCAACTTATCGCGGAAGTTATCGGTGTAGATGTTGTAGGTTGCGCCATCGTCACGCAGCAGGCGACGAGCCTTGGCTTGTCGGTCATTAAGGACAGCACCCGGCATTCCTGCCAGACTCTCCATGACGTAGTTCCAGTGCGGAAGCATAGTCCCGGCAGCATCATAAACAGCATCACCGCTGCGTTGCAGCGGTGGATACAGGTTCTCAGCAGTCGGCGTGATGGCTGACTCATCAGTCATAGTGGCTATCTCAGGTTATCTGGCCGCAATTATGGCAGATTCTCAGCGTTTAGGCTGGGTTCTGAGATCCAGCGTCAGAGGATATTCATCATACGACTCTTCCGCAGGTGCACTCATCGGCCTGACGTCTGTATGCGCAGCAAACTCACGTATGGCATCGACTTCAGGCCGGGGCGTGTAAGGCCCCTGTGTATGATCTGTCGTGGTGAAGCGATTACCCCGGCGGGACTCGGCTTCAGCCGCATTCACCGGGAATACGTCATAGCTTCGCCCACCCGGATGAGACACATGATAGGTCGCCCCGCCCACCGAGCGCCCGTTCCAGGTATCGATCAAATCGAAATGCAAGGGAACATGAACATCAATGGTCGGATGCAACGCCGATGGCGGCGCCCAGGCTTTGTAGCGAACACCTGCCACATATTCACCGTGTTTACTTGTAGCCCGCAGCGGTATCTTGCGACCATTACAGGCCAGAATGTAGCGGCTGCCCGTCATTCCGGTAACGCGAACCTGCAAACGCTCTACCGAGGAATCTACGTAACGCGCCGTACCAAAACTGGAGACCTCTTCACCGAGCACATTCCAGGGCTCAATAGCCCAGCTCAGTTCAAGCGACATATCGCCGAGATTGACGGTTCCGTAGTGCGGGAAACGGAATTCACGGAAAGGCAGCAACCATTCAGCGCGAAAATCCAGGCCGTGCTCCTGCAGGTCAGCAGCGACGTCTTTGATGTCCTGCCAGATATAGTGCGGCAGCATAAACTGGTCGTGGAGTCTGGTGCCCCAGCGCTCTAGTTTCTGCTTATAAGGCTTCCGCCAGAAGCGCACCACCAGAGCACGAAGCAGAAGTGCCTGAACCAGCGCCATGCGACTGTGCGGCGGCATCTCAAATCCACGGAATTCGAGAATACCCAAGCGCCCTGACGGGCTTCCGGGTGCAAAAAGCTTATCAATACAGAACTCTGCTCGGTGCGTGTTACCTGTCATATCAATCAGTAGATTGCGTAACAGGCGATCCACCAGCCACGGCTGAGCAACATCACCATCAGGCATCTGCTGGAAAGCAATTTCCAGTTCATAGAGGGCCTCATCGCGGCCTTCATCCACGCGTGGTGCCTGACTGGTTGGGCCGATAAAGGCGCCAGAGAACAGATACGACAGCGACGGGTGGTTCTGCCAGAAGGTCACAAAACTACGTAGCAGGTCAGGTCTGCGCAGGAACGGGCTGTCGGAAGGCGTCGCACCACCTAAGGTAATGTGATTGCCACCACCGGTGCCCGTGTGACGGCCATCAAGCATGAATTTCTCTGTGCTCAGGCGACTTTCTTTCGCGGCTTTATAAAGCTCGGTCATGTTACTGACCATGTCTGCCCAGTTGTCTGATGGGTGAATATTCACCTCAATCACGCCCGGGTCGGGCGTCACCAGCAACTTCTGCATGCGATGATCTTTCGGCGGTTCATACCCCTCAATAATGACAGGCAGATCCAGTTCCATCGCTGTTCGCTCAATCAGCGCCAACAGATTCACGTAGCTTTCGAGGTAAGGCAGCGGCGGAAGAAACAGATGTAATTTACCGTCACGGGCTTCAATACCCAGCGCCGTGCGCACCAGGTTTTTCCAGCGATAATCGTCTTTCTTAGCGGCAGGCTCAGCCTTCTCGTTACCCTCGACCTTCTTCTGAGCGCTCTGTTTCTGCACAGGAGGCGTCGATGATGACGGCGTAAGCGGTTGAGCCTGAGCCGCCGGGCGATTATTGCGAGCCAGCGCTTCTTTGACCGCAGCCTCTGCTGTTTCTAGAGTTTCTGTCTCCCGGTGTGGGTCCGCTTCCTGAATCAGTGGATCTTCTTCCGCAGCGGGCAGACTTTCGAGAGGCAAGCGCAACCCCATAGGAGAATCGCCCGGAATCAATGTCAGCCGGTCGCGACGGAACTTCCACTCACTCGACTGCCAGCAATGCCCGTAAAAATTCCACTCCAGTGGCAGCACATAACCAGTCGGAGTATCCAGCCCCTGTTCAAGCACACGCGCCAGACGACGGCGCTCTAGGCTGTCTTTACTCGTGGCAATGCGGCTATCAATATCTTCGGGGAGATTCTGCTCCTGCAGCAGATAGTGCAGGCCGTCTTCAAAAGCAGGTTGGGCACAGCGCTGCGGTACGTTCAACAATTCTGCAAGGCGACGGGCAAATACGCGCGCATCTTCCTCAGTATGGCCGTAATTTTTATCGACCCGTGCGAGCAGATCTTTGTCCTGCCATAAAGGTTCGCCGTCAGTGCGCCAGAATAATCCAAGGGCCCAGCGTGGAACCTCTTCGCCCGGATACCATTTACCCTGACCGTAGTGCAGCAGACCTTTCGGTGCAAAATGATCACGCAGGCGAAGTAGCAGAGTCTTCGCTAATGCCAGCTTGTCTTTGCCCAGTGCTTCGGTATTCCACTGCGCAGACTCCATATCATCGATGGAGACAAACGTCGGTTCGCCTCCCATTGTCAGCCGGACGTCATCCTCTTTCAGAATACGGTCGACCTTCTCACCGAGGGCCAGAGCGTCTTCCCATTCCGACTCGGTATAGGGTTTGGTCACCCGCGGGTCTTCATGAAAACGCGTGACTTCATTCGAGAAGGTAAACTCAACTTCACACTCATCGGTAAAGCCCGAAATCGGCGCCGCAGAGCTGGGTTCCGGAGTACAAGCGAGCGGAATGTGTCCTTCTGATGCAAAAAGACCAGACGTCGGGTCCAGGCCGACCCAACCAGCGCCCGGTAAATAGACCTCGCACCAGGCATGCAGATCAGTAAAGTCCGCTTCTGGGCCAGAAGGACCATCGAGCGATTTTTCATCCGATTTAAGCTGAACCAGATAGCCAGACGCAAAACGAGCGGCCAGACCCAGGTGACGCAGTAATTGCACCATCAACCAGGCAGAATCCCGGCAGGAACCTTTACCTTTTTCGAGTGTTTCTTCCGGTGTCTGAACACCTGGCTCCATGCGTACCAGATAGTCGACATCCTGTTGCAGCCGCATATTAATATCGACGAGAAAATCGATAGTGCGCTTTTTCTTGCGAGGAATGCTCTCCAGCAGCGTGGTAAACATTTCACCTTCAGTGGTGCAATGCAGATACGGTTCGAGCTCTTTCTTGAGACTCTTTCCATATTTAAATGGAAACTCTTCAGCGTACTCTTCGATAAAGAAATCAAACGGATTAATCACCGTCATGTCGGCGATCACTTCAACCTCTACCGACAAGCAACGACTCTTTTCAGGAAAAACGAGTCGCGCCTGAAAATTTCCGTACGGGTCCTGCTGCCAGTTAATAAAATGGTCTTCTGGTTCTATTTTCAGGCTGTACGAACGGATGGGCGTACGGCAGTGAGGCGCCGGGCGCAGGCGCACGACATGCGGTGATAAGGATACCGGACGATCAAAGTCATACCGGGTTTTATGATTAAGCGCGACTGTAATTGTCATTGGGCCACCGCCAGTTGTTCCTGATCATTCAGGAACCAGGTACGACTGATAGAAAAATGAAGATACTGCAATGAAATCTGCAGGTCATTAAGGGCTTCCCGCATCTCAGGACCGGGAGCGCTATCCTCAGCGCGATCTATGACAGTCTTATGAAGTTTACGGATGTCTGCGATGATTTTTTCAGCACGCGGCAGTGCTTTCACGCCCTGAATCATATGGTTCAGGCAATACTCGACTGAGCGCGGGAAGCGCTGATCGGTTAACAGAAAACTGCAAACCAACGGCGCTTTCACCGAACTGCGCATGGCTCTGCGGTATGGCTGATCAGCACTCAGTGAGCGCAGAACGTTACCCCAGATAATCTGCTGACTGTTCACCGCAAAGTCATCGTCTTCGATCTGCATAATGGCTGCGGTCGCAGCATCAAGGTTGCGGGTGGTCATATCTGCGCGTTCGAGATTCTGCCCCAGTTTGAGCATTTCCCAGGCGCTGTCCCGCGGCATATTGACCTGCCACAGACCAATAATTTGCTGGCAGGCACTGATCACATTGCCGAGAAACTCATGTCGGTCGCGACGATTAATACCCTGCTGCAGATGATCCTGAACATACTGGCTCAGCTCGTTAACCAGCTCCCAGGTATCGGCCGGGATAACATCCCGCGTAGTACGAATATTTTCGCGAATTGCCTTCAGCGAAGTCACGATAGAACTTGGGTTCGTATCGTCCCCGACCAGAAATTTCACGACGTTGCGCTCATCCTGAACGGAGTAACGTTCATTAAAATCCTGTTCAAGGCTGTTGATCACAATCAGGTTATACCATCCGAGATTCACCTGACGCGGCAGGTCGAACAGGAGGGTATCGTAAATACTCAACATCCGGGCTGTGCTTTCTACCCGTTCGAGATAGCGGGCGGCCCAGTAAACCCGTTCAGCAACTTTGGATAACATCAGGCTTTCCCCGCAGACGTATCAACAATCCAGGTATCTTTACTACCACCACCTTGCGATGAGTTAACAACCAGTGACCCTTTCTTCATGGCAACGCGAGTCAAGCCTCCGGTCGTTACATACGTTGATTCCCCCTGAAGAATAAAAGGTCTCAAATCGAGGTGACGGGGCTCGACTTTACTGCGCCCAACCAGGGTCGGTGCCGTCGACAGCGCCAGAGTCGGCTGAGCAATGTAATTGCGCGGGTTGGCTTTGATCAGCTCGGCAAATTGTTCACGTTCTTTTTTAGTACTGTGTGGACCGACCAACATGCCATAGCCACCCGACTCATTGGCGGGCTTCACAACCAATTTATCAAGGTTATCCAGTACGTATTCACGCTGCTTATCGTCGTAACAGAGATAGGTTTCGACGTTAGGAATCAACGGCTCTTCATTCAGGTAATAGCGAATGATGTCAGGCACGTAGGCATACACGACCTTGTCATCAGCGACTCCTGCGCCGGGAGCATTTGCCAGAGCTACTTTACCTTTACGCCAGGCACGCATCAGCCCCGGAACACCCAATACCGACTCGGGTTCGAAGACCTCAGGGTCGAGGAACATGTCGTCAATACGACGATAAATTACATCCACTCGCTCAAGGCCCGAGATCGTCTTCATGTAAACACAATCGTCTTTACCGACGACGAGATCGCTGCCTTCAACCAATTCGGCACCCATACGCTGAGCAAGGAAGGCATGCTCAAAATACGCTGAGTTGAAAATTCCGGGAGTCAGAACAACGACGACCGGGCTACCATTCTGCCTTGGTGACAGAGAAGCAAGCATATTGAAAAGAGCCTCAGGGTAATCGCCGACCGGTGCAATGCTGACCTTCTCAAATACCTCAGGCAGAACGCGTTTCATGATAGAGCGGTTTTCCAACATATAAGAAACACCGGAAGGTACCCGCAGGTTATCCTCAAGGACATAAAACTGACCGTCGCCATCGCGCACCAGATCGGTACCACAGATGTGAGCCCACACGCCAAAGCGAGGATTCACACCTTCGCACTCCGGGCGATAGTTCTTTGACTGCTTTAATACAAACTCAGGAATGACGCCGTCTTTTATGATGTTCTGTTCGTGGTAAAGATCATCAATAAACATGTTCAGAGCCTTCAGGCGCTGACGCAGACCCGCCGCTGTTTTTTCCCACTGCTGGGCCGATATGATCCGCGGCACGATATCGAACGGCCAGGCGCGGTCGATATTTTCTCCTTCACTATAAACGGTGAAAGAAACCCCCATGTCTTTGATGGTGGATTCTGCGGCCAGCTTACGGGACTGTATTTCTTCTTCTGTCAGGCTATTCAGATAGTTGGCAAGTTGCCGGGCGGGGACTCTTGGATTTCCGGGTGAGCTGATCAGCTCATCGTAGAAACCCTCCTGTAATTCATAGTGCTTCCAATTTATCGACATGCAGAACCGTTCCACGGTGATTCTCGAATTTTATGCACCTATTCAGGCACTTCATAACCTTTACAGCAATAGACGAACCGGCCGCCTGACCCATTGTCCACATTGGCAACATTGGGTTAATAGTGGCCATTCCCGGTGGATCGCGGGCAACCCTCTATTGCACTGCTACACTGAATGTCAGAGCTAATAAACCGCCATCAGGGAGGCACACACGATCGTGCACCATGCAGTGAGTATTCTGCGACAGTCACATAAGCGACAGACTGCAGTGTTCGATTTTGGGGCACTTAATCCCCAGAAGCCCGTCAGGGGGTCAGAATGACGCCCCGGAGATCGCTTGCCCAGCTGTTACTGAACTGGTCTCTTCTCATGCTAGGGCTCATCACCTGTGGGTTGGGGTACCTGCTACTTCAACTACAACTGGAGCAGTTTTCTACAAACTGGGAGCGACGCATCAGCTTCGAGCTGGAAAGTATCGCCAAAAACGTGGAGTACCACGTCAGCCAGAGCAGCAGCCACATCATTGAGAGCCAGATCAGAGAAAGTATTGACGACCCGTCTCTGCGTTATCTCGCTGTTTTGTCTGAAGCAGGGGACCGCGTTATTTTTTCAAGCAACGCCAGCGACCGGCTGCACAACACCAAGTACCGGCTAAGCAGTCACTCCCTGAATACTGGCGTGCAGGAGCCCCAGATCGAGCACTACAAATCGGAGTTCTATGCTTTATTCCCAGTGAACCTTAAATACCCGGTGTCACCACACACCGGCAATACGGATCAGAGCATAAAAAGGGACACCCGCGCGTGGCTATTTGCGCATTATGATGCACATAGTGATTACGACTCTATGCTGCGTTCTCTCGCCCGAAAAACAATACTTGTCGCGTTGCTTGTCATTATCTTTCTGGTCGTTCAGAGCCAGATTCTCCGTAAATACATTCTTATCCCGGTCAAGCACCTGGTACAGCTGACCAGTTCGATAAAGCAAGGCAAATACGCCAGTATTCCTGAAAGTCGCAGTGCCACTGAGATTGCACAGCTGGAAGAAGCGTTTAACGACCTCAGCGAACACCTGGATGAAACCACCAGCCGGATTGCCCACCAGCAGGCTCTGAACGACGCCTTTACTGCGGGGTTCCCCGACATAGGCCTGCTTGTCACTGCCACTGGAGTAATCAACGGGCGTTTTGGCAATCCAGACGGGCGAATTCAACGTCTTAATGAAGATCTGACAGGAACACCCTTCACGGCCTGGCTGAACCTGTCGGCGACCCGAAAAATCGAAGAAGCTCGCAATCGCGCGCTGGAAAAAAAAGAGCTGGTGATCACGGAATTCAACCACGATGATCTCTATCTCGAATCGCGTATGATTCCACTGCAAGAGCATGCCAATATGCAAGATGCTCTGATCTGGCTGATTCGCGATATTTCAGAAGTGAAACGAAAGCAGCAACTCATCGAGTATCAAGCCAACTACGACCCTCTGACCGAATTAGCTAATCGCAGAATGGCGCTGCAGGAGCTGGAGAAAAAAATCAGCTGGTCAGAAGAAGACGCAACCTTCGGCTGTGTACTTTTTATCGACCTTGATCACTTTAAGAATATTAACGACTCGCTTGGACACCCGATCGGTGACCGCTTGCTTATTGAGGCCTCACATCGGCTGAAAGCCACCGTCGGGGAGAAAGACCTGATCGCTCGCCTGGGGGGTGATGAATTTCTGATTGTTCCTGATGAAGTTTTCAGCGCACCTGAGCTTGCCGAAGAAAGCGCGGTTGAGCTGGGTACCGCAGTACTGGATGCTATCCGTAAGCCATTCTGTATCGATATCAATAAGTTCCACATGACTGCCAGTATCGGTATTTCAATTTTCCCTTCGACTGACTGCGGGGCAAACGATCTGATACGCCAGGCGGATACAGCTATGTACTGGGCGAAACATCAGGGTCGCTCACAACTCTGCCTGTACAACCACAGAATGCAGGAAGAGACTCGCGAACGACTGCACCTTTTTAATGATCTCTATCAGGCCATCCGCGATAACGGCTTCACTCTGGTGTACCAGCCGCAGCACAACGCCGAAGGTGACGTCACCGGAGCGGAAGCACTGTGTCGCTGGGTTAACAATGGTCACTCCGTTTATCCCGATGTATTCATTGCCGCCGCTGAAGAAACGAATCTGATTCTGCCGCTGGGAGATTGGGTTCTTACCCATGCCTGCCAGACATTACGCCAGTGGATCAAAAATAAATCCTTGCCGCCAAGCTTCAGACGTCTGGCAGTAAATATCAGTCCCGCCCAGTTTATGGACCCGGAATTCGAAGCCAAGCTCGATAAGACCATGAAAAGTTGTGATATCGATAGCAGCGTGCTGGAGCTGGAGCTTACCGAAAGCCTGTTTATGGGCGATAAAGATCTGATCAGGGAAAAAATGCAGCGTCTCAGCAACAAGGGATACACTTTTGCACTGGATGACTTTGGCACAGGCTATTCGTCTCTGAGCTATTTACAGAAACTGCCGATAGATAAGTTGAAAATTGACCGGGCGTTCGTGATGGACATCAACCCTGATAACCGGCCAGCAAGTATCGTTGATGCCATCATCCAGCTTGGTCAGAATCTTGATATGGATATCATTGCCGAGGGCGTCGAGACAGATCAACAACAGATCTACCTGAAAGATCATGGTTGCCGTAATTATCAAGGCTACCTGTTCAGTCGACCACTGCGCGAAGATATGTTCGTCAGCTACATACACAAACGCCCGATCTGAAAGCTGGCACCAGAGTTGCTGTTATCCCTTTAGCTCCCTTAAACGGGACCTTTACCAATGATATTGCACCGAAACGGCTCACGATGAGCCGTCGTGCTTTCTGGACTGACAGGGGATAACGATGGATAAAGCAACGATGACTGAGGCGATTATCGCCCGCAAAATTGAGAAAGAACTGACGTGGGAACAAATGGGGGCGGATCTTGGAATGTCTCCTGTCTGGCTGACGTCTGCCTGCCTGGGCATGAACAGCGCCCCTGCCGAAAAGGCCGCGGCCATTGCAGAGTATTTGGGATTTGACCAAAGCATGGCCACCGCGCTGGAAGCATACCCAACCAAAATATGGGATCAGGCTGTCCCTACTGATCCATTAATCTATCGACTCTACGAAATTGTGGGCGTCTACGGTGACACGCTGAAAGAAGTTATCCAGGAGAAGTTTGGCGACGGCATCATGAGCGCCATCGACTTCTCCATGGAAGTCGACAAAATCGAAGACCCAAAAGGCGACCGTGTTCTTCTCACGCTGAATGGCAAATTCCTGCCATACAAGAGCTGGTAAGCCCCCTTGCTAGCTACCTGAGCGCAGCACAGCGCTCAGGTTGCGGCTCAGTTCCTGTCGTTTTACTTTACCCATGGCATTTCGAGGAATCTCTTTCAACTGGAAATATTCTGTCGGAACGAGCGACGCATCAATTCGGGCTTTCATGAACTCGGCAATCTCCGACACCGGAATTGTACTGTCGGCTGTATAGGCCAATGCAAGTTTCTCCAAGTTATCTGCACGCTCAACCTGACAGGCAGCTACATCAATCAGTGCTGACATCTGCTCGGCCACGGCCTCTATTTCGGCGGGGTTTATTTTTCCCCCGCCAAGATTCACAACCTCAGACTCACGTCCGGTAAGGCAAAGCGCCCCCTCACGGAATGCACCGCGATCACCTGGATAAAACCACCCACCCCTGAATTCATTGTTGTCCGGGCTGCCCGCCATGTAGCCACTGACCATCCCTGAGCTGCGTACACGGACAATACCTTCGGTTCCGTCCGGTACTGCTCTCCCCTCATCATCAACGACTTCCGCTGACGCTCCCGGCTGAACAACTGCAGTTTTCCAAACCAGCTCCGGCTTGCTTATCTGAGTCATGCCGACGGCACCGACTTCGGTCGATCCATAAACGTTAAAGATACGCGCCTGAGGACATATCTGTTTGATACGGCTGATCATACCCGGTGACAAAGCACTGCCCGCCAGACGAATCTCACGCACGCCATTCAGATCCGCTGCAGACAGGGTATGGGAGTTCACAAGGCGGAAAAGCGCCGTAGATGAACTCAGTATCGAAGTCACAAAAAAAGTGCGGATTGCTTTAGCAAATGCATCGGCACTCGCAGGTAAGAGCACAACTTTGCCTGCCTGAATCGTCTGCAGTGATCCCATAAATCCACCAATACTGGAGTGCCCCATAAGATTCAGGTCATTACCTGTCGCGCTACCCCATACCAAATGATTACGATAGAGTCGCTGCTCTATAAGTGCCGGAGTCAGCCCGACTGCTTTTGGCTGACCGGTGGTCCCACTGGTCAGAATGATGCGGCAGATATCTTCCGCTGAAGGATAGGCTTGCATTGGCTCCAGACCCGGCATGATGCGAGCATCATTGAACCACTCCTGACTAAGCACAATGTTTTGAATACCATTGATTTCGCTACTGCTTTGCAACGAGATAACAAAATCGAAGTTAGGCTGCTCGGGGATATCAGCCCCCGGGATACCAAGGCAACTTACTGCGGCACGATGAAACAGCGCCATAGTCGCAATAAATGCCAGATTCTCCGGAAGCAGCAAGTACACCCGGTGCCCCGACCCGATTCCAGCCTCTGCCAGCTTTTCTGATACCTGCACAACGGTTTTATGTAGCTGTGCATAGCTCAGTGTCGATTGACCATCATAAAAGGCCGGATAATCCGGAGTTACTGCGGCCCGAAAGGCTAGAGGCTCGAATGGATTGTGCATGTAATTACTCGATTTAAAAAAGCTGCTGTATACCGAAGGATACACTGGTGATTGTGGCATTGGCAGCACTGACCGATTCACCCAGATCATCATCGGGTGCGTCCCATGTCAGATAGCGATAACGGAATGTAGCGACGAGTTCTGTCGTCTGAGTCAGGTTACCCACCACCGCAAGACCAGCGTTCAGACTGCGCGCGCCATTGTCAGCACCTTCCTCGTCCAGTACCGACGTCTCACCATAGTATCTGTGATAGCCGACCCCAAGGATTAAATAGGGTCGCAATCGTGAGGCGGGGGCTCCATCCAGAGCATAGGGTAACCAGACATCGCCATCGAGGCCGACAATATTCGCACCTTCCCGATCGGCTCTCATGCGCGTCCAACTGATTTCAAATCGCGCATTCATAGGCCCGGTACCACCGACCGTTAACCTCGGATAAGTGGACGACCACGCACCGGTATCAAGAAGATTCTGATCAATTGTCGCCGTTTCATAGGCAGCCCCAAGATGCCAGGACCCATTGCCTGAATAGTCGGCAGCATGAGAGGGCGTGCTGACTAATAGCACACCTGCCACGGCGGAACACACCAATCTAATTATAGAAATGCCACTCATGCTGTCATGGTATCAAACAAGCAAAAAAAAGGTGGAGCCATGCTCCACCTTCTTTTTAAAACGGCAGGATCAGTCTGTTACAGGCCGAGTGCCAGCAGTTCAATCTGCGCCGCAGCACCGTACAGAGCACCCGCTTCTGTTTTCAGGGTCTCTGGTGGAATCAGACCAGGCCAGTGCGGCTTAACATCGGCGAGAATGGCAAGAGTAGCTGCTTTCGCGTCGGTTACCGCTGACTCATCGGACTCAATGCCTTCAACCAAGTCGGTGGCAATCGTAGTGAAACCAAATGCGTCCTGATATTCGTGTGCATTTTCCATCTTGCCGTCCACTACTGCGATAGCGTACTCATCCGCCGCAGTACGCAGAAGCTGTACAACCAGCTTCAGTTTCTCTGCCGGTGTCGCACTGGTTTCAGAAACGGCCATAGCGTTGGTTTCGATAGCGGCAAGCAGGGTATCCAGCGCAGTCTGTACAGCTTCTACACCTTTTTCCTCATTAACCGCATCGGATACGGCAGTCAGCTCTTTCGCGAAGCCAGCGGTACCACGTGCTTCTAAAGCAGGAACCAGATCAGCGTACAACTCGCTTTCTGGGTGCTTCATGTGTGTTTTAGCGTGCTCGATATGGCCAGCCTTGTAGAGCTCGGCGCCGACATACAGGTGACCCTTAATCAGGCTGAGGTGAGTCAGATAAGCAAGATCATCAGACGTCAGCTCTGTTGCTGCTGCGCCTTCGCCCTCACCTTCACCGGCAGAGATCACTTCGCCTTCACCCTCGCCTTCACCCTCGCCTTCACCAGCAAGTGCAACGGCATCAACGGAGGTCTCAATCGGCGCAACCGCCGCTTCGCCTTCGTTTTCTTCTTCGGTACAAGCACTCAAGCTCATGCCTGCTGCGCCGGCCAGGCCGATCACACTGATGCTTTTCCACAGTTTGTTGCGCTTACCCATTACTCAGGTCTCCTGAAAATTCGTTTTGCGGATACATTTTTATGCTACTATCAATAGCATATACGATCAGTTCTCATTTTCGATACCATGACAATTCTCGTAGATAATCTGTTGGATGTCCACTCTGTAACTGCGGTTCTGAACAGCCTCAGCGACGACCTGTTTGTGGATGGTAAAAAAACAGAAGGCAAGACTGCCCGCGCCGTAAAAAAGAACCTTCAGGCCGACCCTAAGTCGCCCAAAATCATTGCGGCAACAAAGCTCGTTGAACAAGCGCTGCGTAAGCATCCGATGGTCACCAACTCGGCGTTTCCAGATAAACTCAGCAACATCATTATCAGTCGCTATGATGAGGGCATGACTTACGGTTCTCATGTCGACAACGCGTTTATTCACGCAACCAGAACGGATTTGTCGTTCACCTTGTTTCTGTCCGACCCTGATACCTACGATGGCGGCGAACTGATCCTGCAGAAGCACGATGGGGACGACGTGATTAAATTGCCCCAAGGGTCGGTTTACATTTATCCGACTCGCGAACTGCACTATGTCGCCCCCGTCACCCGCGGCGTCCGATACGCAGCCGTTGGTTGGATTCAGAGCCAGGTTCGCTCTGAAGAGCATCGCGGCACGCTGTTTGATCTGTACCTGGCGCTGCAACAGATGGCAGACACGGAAGAAAATAGACAGGCGCGGCTGCATATTTTAAAAGCCAGAAGCAACCTGATGAGAATGTGGGCTGAATAATGTGAACTGAATAAAGCGGGTAAGCGGATTAAATGGTTGATCTTACCTTTGCATGAGAGTGAGACAGACCGGCATCTCATCGGATTATCTGGTTGATGCTTCACCTACTGCTGGTG
>MDSZ01037648.1_pt1 | contig 29120 bp, 7 predicted proteins | sample 811201 | NCBI WGS metagenome assembly MDSZ01 (sample SAMN05326647, study PRJNA326480) | marine metagenome | isolation source: seawater | place: Indian Ocean: North | collected 2010 | reverse complement strand
TTGTTCCGTCAAAGCTCAGTACAGGATAATTGTTCAGTCCCTGAGATTGTAAAGTTGGACTATTCGAAGCAGTGGATTGTGTGGCGTGATTTCCATTACCACTCTTGTCATTCCATTGACTGACGGCATTGGATGAATGCGTTATGGAGGCACTGTCACTGGCGTCCAACCACAAGGTAAGGTCAGGGATTTGCAGAGGTTCAAATGAATCTGTGCCAATACGGTTGCCACCTATGATATGGTGTGTGCGTTTTAATTTAGGGGGTTTGGCACCGGTGTAAGAATTTATAAATTCGTTATCTGAATAGAACCTGTGCGTTCCATTCTCGTCTATGGTAATGCATAAGTGCTGCCACTGATTAAGTTTCCATAAATTGGAAGTTAGAGTGGATGAGTTGTACTTCCCGCTGCCCGTGGTAAGGTTTCCATCATTGTCGATTGAAGATAGAATAAAAGAATTAAAGGCCTCAGTTCCTGAATGATTTCCAAAATCAAATGGCCTGGTTCCCTCGCTATATTTTCTGGGTTTTACCCAGGCAGACAGGGTCATCTCCCCGCCGATTAAGAGAGAATCATCAGAGTCTGGATAATCACCGTTGCCGGAATTGTAGATGGAAGTGACTTCTCCTTCGCTCAAGGTTATTCCATAGACTCGAAAGTCGTCCAAATACTTCGCGAACCGCTGGTTACCCCCTTGGTAATTTCCCACTGCGTAAATATTATTGCCTGCAGAATCTCCAACCGTACCGACATTTGATCCATCCAGATAAAATGTAGTTGAGGATCCATCAAAGGAGGCAACCAAGTGCTGCCATGAATTCTGCGAGGATTCGGGGTGTAGATCATATCCAGAATCTTTAAAGCCCCCGTGAGAATTTAAAAATGAACCCAGTCTGTCATTACCACTTGAGACAATTACTTGATGGTTGGAGCCAGAACCACTCGATAATGTCCTCCATCCACTATTGTAATCATATAATCCTTTAAACCAGACAGACAGGGAGAAACTATCGGAATCGTTGTCTAAACCCACTTCAATTGGGATGGTGATTTCCGCATAAGCGTGCGTACTTGCCGGTGGAATATTGAGAGCAGATGCACCAAATTTCTTTTCAGTTTTTGAAAATAGTGCCCCGTTCCTCAGGGTGGCAATCGACCCTTCCGAGCCAAAATTTGAGGAGGTGGACCCGGTTTTATCGTCGAAAGGGAACCAACCTAAGAGATTGTCCTGTCGGGTAACGCCCGAACTTTGCTCACCCCCTAGTTCAATGTAGGCAAATTCGTTACCTTCCAGGGAAACTGCGGTGCCAAAATCTGCTGAATGGGATGGTTGCCAGGTAACACCGCCGCGCAACCAGGCAACACCGGAATTCCCAACCTGGTCGAGGGTTTCATAACCTTCGCCCTCGTCGAAGTTCCAGTAAGCACGAAGATCCTGGTTAACTTTTGGTGAAGTAAGTTTTACTTGTGTGTCCACTCCACCAATCGAGGAGATTAAACCTCTTATTTTAACCGAATCTGCTCTTTGTTCAGCAACCGGTAAGGTTAATACTTTGGCTTTGTCCACCGTGGTGAAACTGCCACTGGTTTGTGACCACGAAGAAAGGTTTTCTGATTTTGCTCTGACCCGGTAAAATACAGTATCTCCTGGCTGCCTGTCTGATATGAGGAAACTTTTGATACCAATCTGTGTAACCTCTCCAATTTCATAGGATGATTCCCACAATCCATCAATTTTTCCCTGGTCAATAGGACCCCAATACAAAGTAATTACGGGGGGGGAGCTGTCGTAGGAAACCAACTTGTAGGATACAGTGGCATTGTTGTCACTAATTTTACTGGCGGGTCCGATCTCCACAATCGGAGGGGCTTGGTTTAGTAGTGTGGTAAAATTTCGCTCAGTTTCTGCATCTGATATGCTCAGGGAGTTCTCCAGGTGAGCCCTGAAAAAGTATGTTTGATTGCTGTCCAATCCCGTCAGGAGAATTGAGGATGTTCCACTGGTGGAAACAATTGATGAATTAGTTTCGAAGTTTAAATTTCCCTGGTTTGTGCCGTAAGTAAAGCTGAGGGTCGCATTTTCTCCCCCGCTGCTGTTTACATCGGCATGCAAAAGAGCAGAAACTGAACCTACTGCGGTAGCTGCCAGTGTGGATACTGATGGGGTGCCAGATGCAACATTGATAAGAAAGGTATCGTTGGTCTCTCCAAATCGATTGCTTGCCCGGATGATCACAGGAAAAATACCAGCATGGGTCGGAGTGCCTGAAAGTTTGAGGTCATCAGTTAAATAAATGCCTTGTGGTAAGCCTGATAATTCATAGGAAAGACCGCTGATTAAGCCCAGATCGACATTGGAAATAATTTCTGCAAAAGTGAAGTTACAGTCCGACAGAACGGGTAGGGCAGGGCTGAGAATTTTGGAAAAGATACCATCACTTGCCTGCTGCTCTTCTGCTAGCTCAATATTTGATCCGCCTGACACGCTGTAATTGCCCTCCACTAATGTTCCTCCGGTTATGAGGGTAATTCTTCCTCCTCCCCCGGGGCCCCCACTTCCATTGGTATCTCCTCCCATTGCTTCTATGCGGCCAAGGTTGGATATGTTGGCGGCTTCAATCCGTATTGAGCCTCCGCTTCCTCCCGCACCGCTGCTTGATGCTCGGGTACCGCCATTTCCTCCGTTTGCTGATATTGTGGCGTTTGTATCTAAGGTAAAGAATCCCCCGGCAACCAGGGAAATAGCTCCGCCGCCACCGCCGCCATCTGCATCACGCCCGCCAGACCTCGCTCCTCCGGATCCTCCAACCAATTGGGTGATGTTATTGTCTCCATATATATTGCTGTAAGCTTGACTATTGGCCCCGGTAGATCCATGTCCGCCGTAACTACCACCGGTGCTACTTGGTGGATAGTCATGGTAGCCAATCCCTCCACCAGGTCCCATTCCGCTCAGGGCAGAATTTGGGGAGGAGGGGAAATCCGAATTGCTGAGCGACCTTCCAGAGTTCCATCCTCCGGGGCCTGCGGTTCCCGAATAAATCCCAGATTTCCCTGTTTTTCCGTCTAATGAGAAATCTGTACCGATTGTAAGATCACCAGGTGTTTTAATACGCAGGGCATTATTTCCACGAACAACGACTGATACTTCCTTACCCAATTCCACCCTGGAAAATTCAAACTCGCAAACTCCGTAACCGTAGGGAAAACCATCTACTGTTTTGTAATGGTATTCAACTTTGCCTTTTCCCTTCCTGCCGGAACTATGGGCCCATGCACCAGCGGTATCAAAAACCAGGGTTCCAGAATCGAAGATAAGCTCTTCGGTGGAGGTTTGTTGCTGAAGGCCAATAAATAAAGTACCCGGCAGGCCGGAAGCACCCTCTGCGTTTTCTTTTCCGCCGTCAATCAGTGCAACGCCTTGAATTAATGGGCCACCTGATAACATCGCAATCCTTCCCCCGCCACCAGCACCGCCGGCATGGCGAAGGTAACGAACCCCAGGTTCCCTCGAGTCAGCACCTGCTGCATCTCCTCCACGAACATCAAGAACTCCGTAGTTCTCGATGGATGAACCAATTAATTTGATGGCACCCCCCGATCCCGCACCCCCCGAGAAATTGGCACCGAACTCGGGGTGGACAAACACCGTTCCTCCACGCAGAGAAATTTCCACACCTTCCTCAATGAGGATCTGTCCGGTGGCATTAAGTTCCAATGCACCACCTCCGGCTCCTGCTTCGCTCAAGTTGCCCAGTCCACCTCCTGAACCACCCAGTAGAACATCCAATCCTGCAGAACCATAAAAAATACCGCTTGCTCCAGATGAGCCAGGGCCACCTTCTCCACCAAATGATCCACCTCCGCCAGATACTCCACCTGAATGGATTGATCCGGAGGAAATCCCCCGGCCCGGACCTCTGCCCCCACCATACCCGCCAAGGTTTCCTTGACCTGTGCGTTTTCCTCGAGAGGCGGAGTCGGGGTAGTAGGCATCATAACCATCCGTAAGGGTGCCGCCAGATACATGTGGGGTAGTAGGGATGAAAGAACCATTCAAGCTTTTACCAATGGTTATATTACCATCCGATTGAATGGATAAGGCATTGACTCCCTCCAATATTATTTTGTCTAGGTTCGGACCGATAACCAATGATTCACTGAAGCGGAAAATCGCTTTGGTAATCGTCCATGCCGATCCATCGGGAGCAAAGTAGAGCGTTTCCTCGAGAGTGGGTTCCAAAATATTTGCTTCTCCATTGCCCAATCCTTGATCCCAGAACCATCCTGCACCAAGTCCCTGATCATCCGCTCCGGTGTTGATTCTAAGAATTCCTTGGTCATAGGGCAGGGTGGTGAAGTTCCCTGCATCCGACCAGCCTGTGTTTCCGTTGTTTGCTTTCAAGCGGTAGTAATAGGTTTTCGCACTGTCCAAGCCGGTAAGGCTAAGAGGGATATTGCCCTGGAAGTGCTGGCCCAGTTCGAGAGAGTTTTCCCAGTTTTCTTCTGTCTGGTTTTCATCGGTTGTTCCATAATAGATCGTGGTTGAGCAGACTGCTCCACCACTTGAGATTATTTCTCCCACTATATCCACTCTTCTTCCTCCCCTGAATATCACTTCTCCTGCTGAAACCACAGGTGGGTCTATAATTGTTTTGGAATGAATGGTCAGACCGGCAGAGGAATTTCCTTCGCCATTGAATGCCATAACAGTGAACTGCCAAGTGCCTGTGCTGTCAGGAGTTCCAGATAAAAAGCCGGTTGCGGGATTAAAGGAAAGCCCGCTTGGCGGGGTGTCATTCAGGTCGTAGAAAGTAGCAGGGGGATTGCTCGATATCGTAATGCTGATAGGAGTTCCATTGACCACAGTCAGGTTAAGGTCCGCTGGCAGTTGGGGAGGAGTTAAATAATCAAGTTTTTGATTGAGGAAATTCTTGTCAGTGCGCTGACTCTCGTAAGACAGTCGTGCCCAGGCGTGACTCCTGCCAACGGTGGAGATACGGGTTTCATCAAGCCATCCATCTAAGAGGGAAGTACCTCCGGTTAGTCCGCCAATTACCAGTTCGGAATTGTTCCCCGTATTAACCGTGCCATTTGTGGATGAAGCAGTTGCATCAATCAGGCGGCCATTAAGGTATAGTCTGGTGGCATTTAGATCTGCGCTGTTTCCGTGGTAACTGGCAACTAGGTGATTCCATTGCCCATTACCGACTATTCCGCTGCCCTGTCTTATCCCACCGCCATTTTCTGTGGAAATTTGGGTGCCCTGGGAATTCCAGGTGAAATTCCATCGGTTGCCTGATGTTCCCCAAGCCATAATCCCAGCTGTGCTTTGGCTTGATTTTATCCATGTTTCAATAGTTCGTGCACTGTTTCCTGTGGTGGCGGTGTAGTTGGACAGGGATAAATGGTCATTGGAGTCGTTTTCAAGTTCAATGGCATAACCAGATATTCCAGTGGCATTGGTTTCAGGAGAACCATTCGCAGATACAACCAAACCATTGCTGGATGAGTCAGAATAGTCAGAGAAATGCCATACTCCTGCATAATCTGACCAAACCGAACCATTGTCCCTGTAAGGTGGCGCCGAGGTATTGCTCTCATTTCCCCAGTAGGCAAAAAGTTTGAGGTCCGGGGTTATTTTATCCACCTGTACCCAGAGTGTTGATTCTGCGTTTGTTCCATTCCATTGATCAATTTCATAAGGAAGGACTTTCCCCGCCTCATTCAAAATTCGCAAATCTCCCGCCTGGTTGGGATCCGCAAAACTGGAAAGCGAGAAATCTGGGTGCTGGCCACTGCTCAGCCTGACCAATAATGGAAAATCCTCCAATCCGTTGGACATCCATTTTAACCGCAGGTGGTCTTCCAGGTCCCGTCTTTCTGCATCCTTCAGTCCACGATCATAAAGCAGTAGCTCTGCAACTTCAGACTTGGAGAAGGAATCATTTGCTCCTGCCCCACCGAGCGCGAGGAGTCTTGGTTTGTAATCTGTGGAAGTAGGCCGGTTGCCCTGGTGTACCAAAAATCCATCGCGCCACAATTCTACCATTCCATCGGTTTTTACCGTGCCTGAGAGGAGATGCCACTGATCGTCACTCGATGGTCCATGAGGCAATATGTTCGATCCCATTTTCCAATAAGCAGATTTATTGTCACCTAGTCCAAATACCCAGTCTGTACCAGCGGATGATATGACCGCATGGTCAGCACCCCCAGTATGCCTAATTAATGAAACAATAGAGTAATCATCCAAGACAGTACTGAAATTGAATGAGGAGTACAGTTGAGAATATCCATCAAAGTGGACCACTTTTTGGTTATTCAGTTCTTGGTTAATTCGAACTTTTGGAGTTCCACGGTGCTGGTCCAAATTGCGGCCTTTTCCGGAAGAGTCAGCCCAAGTTTTTACTGTGCTCCCATTTTGATCAGGAAGTTTTGTGCCATCTAATTTTAGAATAAGACCTTCAATATTATATGGAGTTTGATCAGACAATACACCACTCGGACTTAATTCCATTTTTGCCCCAAATAGGGAGGGGTCAAAAACATTGATTTGGTGGGTCTGATTGAAATCGAATGCAGGATTGCTGGCTGTAATAGAAATTGTGGATGAATTACCATCGTTTGGGGTGCCACTCAGAACTCCGCTAGTGGGATTAAATTCCATCCATTCAGGGAGTCCTGCTATATCGATATCAAGCTGTTTTTCAGCAGTTACAGTGAACTCTGAGTACTGCCCGCGTATCCAATAGGAATGGTCATCTGAGAGGATAGCTGGTTCTTCTGGGGAATAAGATAAGTTGATATCTGCATCCTGAAATGAATTTCCAAAATTCTGGGTGGAAATGGTCGAACCGGTTACAGATAGGGTGATGGTTGCATCTGTTGCATTATCATCAGGGGTTACCGTAATTTCGTAAATTCCGCTCGATACTTCAGAGATCGAGGCAGTGGCGGAAGTAATGCTGATATCTGCATTAGTGAAAGAACCGTTTAAGTCTATTGGGAAACCGTCTTTTAAAAATCTGGCCGTCACCAAAATTGGAAGTTCGTACTTTTCAGAATGATTAAGTTCAATGGTGTGATTATAAAAATCCCCATTTCCTTCTCCATAAATTTGTTTGATCTCAAGTGGGGAAAGTGCCCGTTTATAAATTCTAAAATCATCAATTTCTCCAAGCGATGTAGAGACATTATCCGCGTGACCTAATCTAAATGAATTGGAAATTGGAAAAGTTTCGTTCGATGCAAAACCGGACTGCAAATCGAGCTCACCATTTATAAAATGGGAAATACTCCGTTCAGTTAAACTGTAAGTGACAGCGAGGTGTGACCACTTGTGAACATCCAGGTATGCCCTTGCATGTACCAGATCTTCCGGGCCTCCGGGTAAGTAATTCTGTGAGATTCCTGGAAAGGTAAATAAAGGACGTCTTTTTTCCAAGACCCAGGAAACTCCTGATGTATCAATAGAAAAAATATGAAAATCTTCACTTCGGGGGTATACCCATGCAGACAGGGTAATTTCAGAGAATTCAGTAGTTAAGCCATTATGAGTGATCGATCTGCCATCAGTACCATCAAAAGGACGGGAATGATCAAATTTACCAGTAGCATTCCAATCTGAACTGGTTGTAGTTCCATGATTTCCATTTCCCGAAGAATCTGTTGCGGTGCTATTTAATTCCCACCAAATCAATAAATCTGATTGGGCAATCCTGTGAGGGCCGTAATCAATAACTTTAGTAATCGCAGAGTTTGTGGAACCAAAAGCATCTGTGACCGCACTTTCATTAAGAGTAATCGAAAGGGTCGCAGGTTCAAATGAATCGGGAGTAAATGTAAGGATAAAGGTCTTATTATCCTCAGTACTAAAAGTGGTTTCATTCAACCCATCAAGAGAGAGATCAGTCACAGGATCAAAATCGGTTACTGATTGATTAAAGGAAAGCACAGCGTTGACTTGTTCTCCAAATGTCGGGCTTTCCACGATGATCGTTGCTTGTGGTCCCAGGTCCCCCAGGCCATTTCCATACAAACGATTAACCTCGTCAGTATTTAGCGGACGGTTCCAGATGCGCAGATCGTCAATTAGACCCTCAAATGGATAAGAGCCATCAGGGTCTGAACCAAGAACAAGTCTGCTTGAGGATGAATCAAACCCAAGGGATTTTAAATGTGCGGGTACTCCATTTACAAAAGTTTGCGTCTGGTTTGTACTTGGGTTGAAGACGGCAACTAAGTGTATGTGCTGCCCTGCAAATACTTGAAGGGGAGTGGTCGCTTCTAAGCTGCCAGTTCTGACAAAGGGATATCCCGATTTAAAACCTAATGACCAATCATCCCCGCCGTTGTCGGTACTTAGAAGAATGACTGGGTCAATACCTGTACCATCAACTGAGTCAGGGGTTACCCAAAAAGCAGCAGATAATCCAGTCGTGCTAACTCCTTGATCAATCCTGAAAGGTAGCTCAACTTGAATATCTGTAAGATCTATTCCGTTTCCAAAATTGGCAGGCTCTTCTTGAGAAGTTGGAAAGAGCTCGATTTCTCCGATTGATAAATAAGTGAGAGGGTGAGTGGAAGATAATGAATCAGTGAGACCCCATTTATGAGCCAAATAACCTTCAACCCTTTTTCTTTCTGTAGATGAGACGGCTTTTTTAATCCCAATAATCTCAGCTACAAATCCGTCGAGAAACGAACCTTTTCCGCGATTAACAAATACAGTTAGGGTGTTTTGTTGGTTTGGTGCAGCCGTGTAGGAAGTCGTCCCAAGCGAACTTCCGTTTACAAATACTTCCAGAGAATTGCTTGTGTCATTAAATACAAACTCGTAAATGCTTGTTTCATGGACAGCAGAGGAAGAGAAAACCTTGTTTGTGCCCATTTCGTCATTCCAAAATCTTATCAGGAATGAGGAATCACTTGATGGGTCGATTTGAAAACTTGGATGCCCGGCAGCTTGCCGGATAGAAAACATCGCTTCATCTGCGTTCGTGACTTCATCAATCCCGGCGACAATAAAAAAGGTAAAGTTAGTTCCAGTTGGATAAGCATTTGCAGATTCAAAATAATCGTTTCCATCAAAATCGATCACATTCAAAGAGTTTTGTGATGATCTTAAGTTGGTCGACGGGGTACCGCTGGCCAAAAGAATATTGTTCGATCCGCTTTTATCATTCCATCTGGAAACAATATTTGCAGATTCCTCGATCGATGATGTATCAGAGGCATCGAGCCAAAGTTGTAAGTCCTCAAAATAAGTTGGTGTAATATTACCAGTGGTTTCAGTGAAAGTGATTCGATAAGCTAGGAAGTTCGCACTTTCATCAAGTGAGTAAAATCTCTTTTCCCAGTCACTCCAATTAGTCTGGTTTTCAATTTTTTGCAGGTCTTGCCAGCTACTGTTATCAGCTGGAGTGTTTGAACCTTGTACAATCCATGACTTGGGAGATTTAATATCCTCATCCGCATTTTGAGAATAGATCGCATAACTACCTAGCACAGTTGGTGCATCGAAGTCATACTGAATATAAACCGGGTTACCATCCCATTTTGTAAGCCATTTATCATTTGTACCGATGAAGTTATTATCAAATGCATTGGATTTTGGATAGCTTGTTGCAGATGTTTCCGATGTGCTAATGGCGCTGGAATTATTTCCATCAGTGGCATCCTCCGCTTTAATGATCGCGTTGTGAATATTTCCAGAAATGTCCGGGATTACGGAAGCATTTATCTGGTCAAAAGTATACCACGCAACCAAACCGTCTTCTACGGAGGTAATGGTACGGTGTTGAAATTCAAAGGCTCCTGCCTGGCTGAGGTTGCCATCTTTACTGACAGCACCGTGGGGCAGGGACACCCGTACGAGAGATGGTTTGGAACTGGCATTTAAATCGTAGGAAAAATTGGATGAATTGAAATTGAACAAGTTAGCTCCACTAGCATTGATTTCAGCCAATTCCAGACCCGAAATGGAGACATTGGCATCTTCTTCCTTGAATTGGATTGATTGTGAAACGGGAGAAATCGCAAAAATAGCTTCTCCGGAAACCAATGGGCGGATGCCCAGATCTCCAGTACCATAGCCATAAAGGCTAACAATTTCATTTTCTATCAGAGCACGATCATAAATCCGGAAGTCATCAAGAATGATTTTCCCACCCTTACTCCACGGGAGTCTGGAATCGGTACCAATATAAAGGTTGCGATCCTCAATGTTTTCCCATGTCATTTCACCCTCAAGTAAACGGGACTTCATCAAATTACCATTGATGTAGAGCCTGATGAATTGGGAGTCATTAACCAAGGAATAGTGTGCCCACTTTCCTGAATGGGTCCTCGAGCCGATCTCTTTCCATCCATTCGCTGAGTAAACTGCACCGTAAAGATTCAAATCATCTCGGTATTCTAATGATACTTGTCCATTTCTGAGAATAACCCCTTCTTCATCGTCGAGAATTTTTAGCCATAAGGAAATCGTAAAGGCTTGGTTGAATGAGAAATTATCCCCAGAAATATTTAAATATTCGCCAGGATAGAGTTGTAATGATTGTGAAAATTTACCAGGAACTCTTTCACCTCCATGAAGCATTGAATCGACATGGCGGTCTGAAAGGTCTGTAACTCGGTTGGTTCCATTGCCCTCAAAGTTGCACCATAAAACCAAACTGTCCTGAGAAGTAACTGAAGGGCTTTGTTGGAATCTAGTGCTGGTGCCGCCGGTTAATGTACTACCGCCTTTAATCGTGGCAGCATTATCTGCTATGGAAATTGTAAAGGGTACGCCCGGTTGGGTTGGAGTTACCGAAATGATAAATCCTAAGTTCCCATCACTGGTTAAAGTGAAAGAAGCACCATCCGCAATAATATCTGAAGAATCAAATCCATCTACTTCTACCTGGTTGCCAACCTGATAGAATTTAACGGTACCATTAATTTGAGATGCAGCATTTTCGGTGTTTAACTCAATTACAGGCACAATCCCAAGGTCACCCGAACCAGAGTTCCACATCGCATCAATATCGTTCTGGTTAAGGGAAACGCCATAGATCCTCATTTCATCAATCAGACCTTCAAAATCAGCCTCACTATCCTGATTCCACGAGCCAATACGGGCATCGTTTCCTTGAAGTGTAATCGAAGGGGTGGGAGTGTTTGTCTGGCTGATGAGATTTCCATCCACATAAAGTGTGCGCTGATCCTGATCCATTATCCAGACGATGAACTGCCATTGATTCGCAATGCCCAATCCGTCTGTTCCACTGGCACGGTTAGATTGGGCTATGGTCGAACCAAGCAAAAATGAGTAAGTCCGGTTTCCTGTACTGTTCGCATTAATGTCGTACCAAAGTCGTGCATGGTTGGTTGAACTGCCCGCAGTGGAGAATATCGTTGCATCATCAGAATCAAGGGTAGATCCACTTTTTGATAATTTGATCCACGCGGAGAAGGATAGGTTTTTTGAGGTGTAAGCACCACGAAACTTTGGAATATCAAGAAAATCCCCAGAGCCATCTAAATTTAGGGCTTTCCCAAAACGCCCATCTGACAAATGAGCATTACCTTCGAGGAAACTGTCATTGCGGCCGGGACCAAGATCAGTAACTCTGGATTTGCCATTTGGTTCATTAACGGAATCCTCAAAATCCCAACGGCTGATTAAATCACTTTCTCTGTAAGCAGGCAGATAATTAAGAAATTCAAAATGAATTGTTTCCAAATCCTGTTCGTTACCAAATGTGAAAGATTTTCCGAATTCTTTGGCGGGCGGACTTGTTTCATAGGGGTGTCCCGAAATTAGGGAGCCGGCAAGTCCCCACTTATGTGCCAAGTAGCCTTCAATGGACTCGATCGCGCTATTATCCAAAGCTTCATTGAAAATAAGTAATTCTCCAAGATTGCCCTTCCAGGTGCGCTCACCGATATTGCGGTCATTGCTGAAATTATTTCCCTGTACATCTCCATTTGTACGGAGAGAAATAACTGAGAGACTGGTTGGTTTGTCTGTTGTTTTACCATCTACCTCTAATCCATTAACTCGAGTATACCCATCGTAGACATTTGAATTCCCCCAAGTGTTCCCCCATAATTTGCCGTCATTGTTGTTGTGCCAGTCAGGTTGTTTTGTTGAGTCCCCAAGGAGGTATCTTAATCCTGATCCGGATACAGAGGAATCCTCTGAAATTACCCAAAAGACTGTTCTGATGTCAGAGATCATGTTGAATGAATGATTCTGAGCATCAGTCCCACTGTAAGTCATAAGAGGTAGGCTGTTTTGTGAATTGGTATTCCAGGACGGGTTGCCATTTGTGGAGGCATGATTCCTTAGATTACTTTTGTCCGTCCAATACAGTTTTGCGAATGAGGTTCCTGGGTCCCATGCGTCACCATTGAAAGTAAGCGGGCCATTGGATTTATAGGTATGAATATTTGGGAGTTTATCGGAAATTCCCCACTTATGAGAAAGGTAGCCTTCATAAATCAAACGCTCCTGCTCAGATAAATTACCACGCATCACTAGCATTTCTCCAAGAGTGAAACGGGGGACATAACTGCTGCCCCAATAGCTGTCGCCAGGGAAGTAGAATGCTCCACCAATGTAGCGATTCTCTCGAGGTGCCTGAGAAAAAATTTCAGTACCATTTTTGTACGCTTTTTGCGTACCTTGAGTCACAGAATATTCCAGTGCAGTGAGCAGGGTTTCCCCATTGTTGGCCAAATGAACTTGAGTTCTGTTATTTCCTGAATAACGCCAGAACAACCAACCATTGTCCCAGGGAAAGTGATCGCCCATACCCCAGTTAAAGGGAAACATGGTTCTGCCATTTTGGTCAACCCGCCAGACGAGCATAACAAAGACATCAGATAATGGACCGCTTGCCTGTCCATTAACTCCTGCAGGATTCCACCTTGCACCATTCAGGTAGGCAGTAATTCGCTCAATATTTCCATTATCTTCATCAATTAAAACAGCAGTCTTGCCATTAATTGTTTCATCAAAACTGGGAGGACTACGATTGATACTCTTGAGCACAACTGCAGGGTTGATCTTGTTGTGCCAGTTCTCGATATCGTCAGACCCTATGCGTTTTGTAATAGTGCTGCTATCAGAAGCATCCAACCAAAGGGTTAGTTCGTTGTCTGACTTAAATGAAAATGAACCGCCCTGAGGGTCACTGGCATCTAACCATAAACTCAGGCTTTCGAAATTAGTGGGGTAATCCGGGATTTCTAAAGAATGAAGAGTCTTATTGGGATCTGGAGTAATCGATATTCGGTAGGATCTATTATCCTCTGATCTATTCACATCATTGATTGATCCATTAGAAAGTACCATCCACGAATCATTCAGGTCATCTACTGCGTTTGATGCTGCGTCTTTTCCAAAATAGAGGTCAAAAACCTTAGGTGTTTGTCCAAGAGTAGAATTTTCATCGACTTGAATGGAGGTGAACATATCTCCGAAACCGCCACCATAGATTGCACCAACTTCTGCATGCGATAAAGGAACACCATATATCCGTAAGTCGTCGATGAATTCGGCAAATAATTCATCTCCACTCGAATTACCGACATAATACAAATCACTCTGGTCACATACATTTGCCTGACCTGCAAAAACTCCATTTACAAAATATTTAGTGCGGGCACCTTCGCCCAAAACAACTAGGTGATTCCATTCCCTTTGCAGATAAGGCTGAAATGTATAATTTGAGCTTTTGAACCTTGAATCGGGATCCTCTTCATCGCCATCAATCCATCCGATGAGCTGATCTTGCTGACGCAAAACCAGGTAACGGTCAAAATCAATCGAACTTTGTTTGTCCTGGCCGCGGAAGAGGGTGGAGTATGAGTTTGTTTTTGGGGGGATAACATTCTTGCACCATACAGAAAGTGTCCATCCGTCTTCATTAAGAGAAATTCCGTTGGGCTCAATTTTCATTCTCCCATCATTGGAGGTCTTATCAAAGGCAAGGCCCTGGCCAAATCTTCCCCTGGGCGTGACCCATGCATCGTAAATTGTTCCTGTAGTCCGGTCCGCACTATCACTTTGTACCTGATTAGATCTGAGTGAATCTCTGTTAAATGACCACCATGCCTCAATGTCATCGGACCGAGTTATCGCACGGTAAAGTTTCTTGGATTTATTGTAATTGCTAACATTTGGCTGGCCGTATCCGTCTGTAAAAACATAGGGGTGAAAGATAATGGATGAAGCTCTGTTTTCTTCCAGCAGTTCATAGGCAAAGTACCAGGTAAAGTTATCGTCCGTGTAAACAGAATCGGCAACCAATTGGCCATTGGTAACCGTGAAATGAGAGGCATTCAAATCAGGAGCAGGAAATGGCTTTCCGCCTCTGGTGAAAGTTAACCTTCCATTGCCCCGGGTTCCTTCGATTACCGGATCCACATTTATGGTAGGAACAATGGATACATCACCCGAGCCGTCTCCATATAATTGATCAATCTCCGATTGCGTCAGGGCAATATCATAGACTCGAAAATCATCCATTAGTCCGACAAAATTAAGTGCATTCCATCCCGACCGGTTTTGATCAAAATAACCAAAGCTTAGGGGCGTCCTACTCATTGTCGCGAGATCCTCTCTTAGTTTGTTGAGTACTTCCTTTCCGTCGACATAGGCTTTGACCCTGTTTCCATCGTAAAGATGAACAAGATGCTTCCATGTTCCTCCGAAGTTTCCAGTACTGGAATAAAACTCATCCCGGATATTTTGGTTGTTGTAGAATGAAGCAAGGCGGTCGTACCAGATGTTACGGAGTCCCCAGCCAGTGAAACTACCGCCTGCATTTCCGCTTAAGTTGCCAAGTCCATAGATGACTGGGGAATTCATTTCATCCTGCTCCGCTTGTATCCATAGTGAGACAGTACGAGGTCTGTTGGATGAAATTCCCAGGCTGCTCGCAGAAGCAGAGGTTCTTACCCATGCATTTCCTGGGAAACTCAAGGCATTACCTGAAACTCCCGGAGCATAAGTAACTTCATAGAAAGTACCTGAAATATTATTGTCGATAAAGGTTCCAGGGAAACGTCCAAAAAACTCTGTCACCAATTGGTCATTCTGATCATCGAAGTCCCACCATGCCTGAAGACGGTCAAGTCGTGTAAGTGGACGCCCGTAGGCCAGGCTGAAACTTTCGGGTTGGCTTACAGCACCATCGAGGGTTTCTCCAAAACTGCCTCCTAGTTGAAAGGTAAATCGGTTGGGGGATTCACTGGGAGTGAAATTAATGATCAGGCTCTGGTTATCTTCCGACTGGGAAAAACTAAAGTTACTTAACTCATCGCTGTTCTTATCGAAAAGTCTGAAATTAGGGTAGGGCGATAAATAAGGATGAGACAAGGGCATTACATCAGTCAGGCTCCATTTTTGTGCCAAGTATCCTTCCATTTGTTGTCGGGTATCCTCGTCGATGGTTCCTCTAAGTACTACAAGTTCTCCTAGGGTCCAGTCGGAACCCAAACTGTTGTCTGATGAAGTTGTCGCTGGAAAGAAAAAGGCACCGCCGGCAGTGGTTGGGTTGGAGCGAGGACCGCTTAGAATGGTCAGCCCGTTTTTGTAAACATTTTGAAACCCATTACTTACCGAAAACTCCAGCCCGAGAATGGCGGTTTCTCCAGCCGTTATCATTTTGGTGGATTTTCTGTTATCTGAGAACCACCAGAATATACTGCCCCCATTCTCCCATGGAAAGTGATCACCCCAACCAAAGTTAAATGGAAAGCTGTTTCGTTTCAGGGTATCTAACCTGGCAATGAGCATTACAAATACATCGTTTACATCGCCGGGAGTAGTGCCGTCTGAAGTGGCCGGATTCCAGTTATCCACCCCATACCCATTTTTGTAGGCGATAATCCGTTCCATGTTATTGTTGCTTCGTTTATCAAAATTGATCGCATTTATTCCATTAATCGAGCCATTGGTGTCAGGTCTGTTCACAGAGTGGCCATACAACTTAACCGAGGCATCAATTTTGTTGTTTAGATAGTCGATCTCATTTGTGCCCGGCACAGTGGTGATGTTGCTTTCATCCGCGGCATCAATCCAAAGCGTGACTCCTGCAACCTCGTCTGGTTTGGGTAAGGAGAAATTTAGATCTTCGATTTGCATTTCATTGAGGGATACAACCCCCCCATATCTTTTGAATTTCACCTCAACTGATACTTCTTCCTGAAGTTCGGGATCCTGAACCGGATCAAAATCGAAGGTTTCAACCGTCAAACCATGATCACTGAGGCCATAGTTGTAGAGTTGGGTTGCCATTTCCAGTCCGAGTGCTTTCGAATACACGCGAATATCATCCAACTCACCAATGAATCTCCCACCATCGGGATAACCAGGTGAACCAATTCCCAAACGCCAAACATAGTCATTCGGTAGCACGAGACTACTTCCAAAGTCTCCACTCTCGCCTTTCAGTTCACCGTTCAAATAGAACTTTAGCTCGTATCCGTCCTGAACCTCAGAGTCATAGGTTAAAAGCATATGATTCCAGATATTATCTTCAATTCCTCTGCCCAACTGGACATTGCCTGCTGAAATTAGAGTATTCATGTAGACCTCGAGGTTGGAAGTTCCTGAACCAATTTGAATGGAAGTACCATCTGTCCCGCTTAGAGAAAGCATGATATTGCCAACAAGTTGAGGAGAGCGGTAGCTGCTATTTGCAGTTCGCTTAAACCATAGGGAAACACTAAATTTTTCGTTACTCAGGTTTTGATCAACTGAACCTAGCTGGATATAATCCCCGATGTTACGGAAACTGGCTGCAGTACCAAGAATAGAATCAGCAGTCCATGATGTTCCACCAACTATACTCCCGTGACTGTCGCCAATACTATCGGACACGGAACTTCCCAAGCCTTCATCCAGCCACCACCAATGTACCATAGATTCTAGGTGGGGTACTTGAGGAACCCGGGAAACCTCATGCCTGACTCTCAATGTATTCTCTCCTTCGAAATCCCCAGATCCTGCTGGTAGATCAAAACTCATTTGCTGATAAGAGCTGAAGCTGGCATTGAACTCAAAAATTCCCAGCCCCGGGTTTACCAGGCTTCCGGGAACAATTTCACCATTGCTCAAACTTGTATTTAAGTCCTGTTCCGTTAGGCCAACAACATTGATATTTTCTCCAAACTTCTCAAAGGATAATCTGAAAGATACAGTATTTTCTTGGGTGACTACGGGAGCAGTGACCAAGCCGACAATTCCAACATCTCCCTCACCACCATTGTAAATCCGGCTGATGTCTTGCGGTGACAAAGCCTTATCATAAATCCTCAGATCATCCATTTGCCCGGCAAAAAATTGCTGGCTGTTATGTGCTCCTGGTCCACCCACAAACCAATCGCTCATTCTTAATTCGGGCAATTCATTGTTGGCTAAAGCCGATGTATGAACCATTCGGCCATTAAGAAATGTGGAGAGTTGATTTTTGTTTCGATCGACGACCGTGACCACATGGGACCATTGACCTTGCTTGAGTCCATACTCGTAATGAGAGGAGATAGGTTCTTTTCCGTTTTGTTCCCATGAACTAATGGAGTTTTTTCCGGTAATCGCAAGGCCTCGATCTGTCTCAATCCCAGCGGTGGTGATAATCGGGATTTGATGACCTAAAAATAGGATTTTCTCATGCTGGCTATATCCACTGGCTCGGATGATTCGTTCTTCTGGATAATCGAAAATAAGGTTTTGATTTTTATCGAGCCAAAATGTATTGTTACCCCATCCACCGGAACGGAGGTAGAAAAGACCAGGACTAAATCCATCAGGCTCAAAAGTTAGCGAGCCATGAGCAACAATATAGCCCCTTGGATAGGTTCCATAGTCATCAAATGTAGTGCCAAAAGAGGAGGCGATCGATTCTGGAGATTCCGTCAAACTGGAAAGAAAATTCGAACTGTAGGCAGTGCCACCATTTTCATTTTCCAAAAGCCAGGGGCCATCCGAGAGGTTGGAATCGCTAAAGAAGCCATTGATGTCAGAAATGGAAGTCGACTCATAACCAATGTAGTCCAAATTCCCTCCTGTATCTGTATTGGGATCATTGTCCACCGCGATTGCATAAACCTGGACAGGTTCCTCAAAAAAATCTTCAAGCCGTTCGCTTCCTGGATCAAATTTAGGAATACCCGTTTTTCGCATATCGTGAGGCCAGGTATCGATGCGCACATCACCAGCCCAGTTCCTCCAGAAAAATCTCCCATGGGCAAAGTTAAATTGATTACTTCGAGGTAAGTTGTTGGGTCTTATCCAAGCAGAGAGGGAATAACTCTCGTTGGTGATGGATAAGTCATCCTGTTTTTTCTCTTCCAGGATCATTTTTATTTCACCTTCGTTTAACTTGGTTGAATATATTCTGAGATCATCCAACCAACCCAAATAGCCATTGCTTCCCGCAATCAAGTCTGATGGCTGCGTATTGAGCTCAATGTCGTTGGTGTTGATCGTGGATAGAAACTTAGTTTCTTGATTTCCGTCCATGAACATTTCCACCGAAACTGAACTTTCTCCGACAGGACTCAGAGAAACAGCAAGGTGACGCCATTTCCCATCATTTGCCTGATAATGCCTCCCCTTCTGGTTGGTGCCGTAAATCCCAAGTTTCATAAATCCACCCATCCCATTGTAGCTCGTTATTTCCCAGGAGATTTGTTTGCCATTCTCAGGAATTCCCCATTTTAGAAGCTCGCCAGAATTTGATCGGGTTTTGATCCATACAGACAAAGTACGAGGCGTATTTTCGTAAACGCCTGGGTTTTTCTCTTCGGGAACGAGAAAAAATCCGCCTTCAGTTAAATCAAGGGCTTCACCAAAGCGGCCTGGCCCAAGCATTGCATCCCCGAAGAATTGACCATGTCTTTCGTTGCCCGAATAATCATTTCCATTTCCATCAAAGGGCCACCAGGCGTGTAAAAGGTTGGACAATGTGATATCTGATAAAAGAATCTCGCTGTGATTACGGTCAAGCAGTTCAATTTTTCCAAAATTTGATCCACCATCCATTCCCAAAGATGAACCGAACAAATTTTGATTATTTTGAGAATTTCCGTAGAAGAAAAAAGGGCGGTCACCACCAGATTGATCTTCGAAAATGGTGGTTGAGTTTTCGCTGTCATAAAGTGGTTCAGCAGATGCTAACCACTTGGCTTGCAGGTACAATTCAACGGTGGAATCTTCCAAAACTTCATCGAAAAGAATAAATTCTGAGAGATTGCCTTTCCAGTTCCCACTACCATCTGATCTACCCCCTATTACGAAATCAATGCCAGGAGTAGCTTTTATACTACCGCTCAAGCTCGACTGGGAAATGGTCTTACCATTGATGAGAAACTTAAAGTTGTTTTCTTCCTCCAGTGAGTTGTAACTTATGGATAAAGTGCTGGGACCTCCCCCGAATCCATCATGAGTCCAAATCGAATCATTGGTTGTGTGAATGTAACTATTTCCGCCAGTGGATGTGTTCAGTGCAGGACCCCAGATTTTGTGTCCATTTCTGTCTGCCCGGTGCATATTGAGAAACCAGGAAAAATTCTGGCTGTTGCTGTTCGCCCATCCGGTATGATTTGTTTTACCGAAAATACTGGAAAATCCATTATGTGCCGTTTGGTAAAGAACCGCAAAAACATGCAGTTGTTCCCAGTTATCAAAGGGATCCCTGGAATTGTCCAAAACAAGTGAAGCAGAATTTAGGGAAACCGTTGGCTTTGTGTTTAAGCCAGTTGATGAGTAGCTGGGATTTCCCGCTTTCTTGATTGCGTGATGATTATTGCCGCTTTTATCCGCCCAGAATTGAATGGAGTTGCCATCACTAGGTACACCAAGAGCACCCTGGGATTGACCTTTATCCAAAGAGGAGAGGTCAGATGCATCCAACCAAACTTTTGGAGACAGACTTAAAGGAGTCCAGGAATCATCTGTGGATGCGGGTGTGCTGTTTTCCTCCCATACCTGATTGGATGGCTCATCAAAGGTCCACCAACCCACAAGATTCTCTGCGGCAGTGACTGGCTCGAGGTGCTGGATACGGGCAAATCCGGAAGCGATGGAGAAATTACCTTCATCTTTCGCGGAACCAGCAGGTATGGTGATTTTGATACGCTGCGGTTTTTTGTCCGCTATTACATTGAACTGAAAATGAGTAGAATTGACCTCGTTAAAGTCACTAAGCTGACCACCGTAAATATCAATATCATTGGCGTCAAATCCACTGACACCAGATAGCTCTCCGTCCGCCAATTGGAAGGAGACTAAAACACTGGAGTTGCCTTCGGGATTTACCAATGGTGCCTCAAGAATGGGAACTGCACCCAAGTCTCCGTAGCCATCGCCGTAAGCAATTTTCGCATCCGCAGAACTAATGGGAACGGAATAAAAACGGAGCTCATCAATCCATCCTTTGAACAAATTACTGCCGTCTTCAGAGCCACCAATACCAATATCTGCAGTATCTTTTAGTGGGGTTTCTGGAAGCTCTAGAATACCAGCGTTTTTTCCATTGATAAATGAACGAAGGTGGGTTCCGTCATAGGAAGAAAGGAAACAATTCCACTGATTGAGCGGAAAATAGACGGAGCCAGTCGAACCATATTGGCTCGAAAGCCCTTCAGCACGATAAATAGCTTCCAGGCTGGTTCCGCCAGGCTTAATCTGAAAGAGATAAGAATAGTTGGTTGATTCGCGCTTGCTTAAAAGCTGGGCATAATCGTCAGGTAAACCGTTGGTCTTGAACCAAAGAAGAATGCTGTAAGAAGAAGTGACTTGAAATTTTCTGTCTCCTTCCAGAATGGCAAAGCCAGTTCCTTCGCTGATATCCATGGAGAATTTCGATAGTGCATTACCATTTTCTTCATTTCCCCATTTACCAAGATTCATGAAGAGTGGACTGCCTCCAATAACGGAGTCATTAACTATCGATCCATTGCCTTCATCAAATGACCATCTTGCAATAAGGGCATCCTCTTTAACCAACCCGAACGCAGCGGGCAAGAGGGTATAGACAAAGCATACCAAAAGGATGATCAGTTTAAAAGGGCGCATCTAGATGTAATATAGCAGATACTATGCCCTTAAATCAAACTTACATGCGCATGTGAGTAAGTTTATTATTAAGAAAAAATACTGAATCCATAAAATTTCAGTAATCCGCGATCGCACCAAATGATTTGTTGCGATTAGTTTTTGGTGGAAAAGGGTTAAATTACCTACAATAATTTAACACTTAATCTAAAAAAGATACATTTATTTGTGCGAAAAAAAATTATTCAAAAAACATCCTCATCCAAGTCCTCAGCATACTCATCATAGGTGTCAAATGAAGAACTTGGTTCCGGTGTTAAATCATTGTTTTTCTTTGATATTTTAAATCCGTTTATTGAAGTAAACCACTTGGTTGTCCCATCTCTTCCCTGCCACTCTCTACCGTTGATTCTGGACTGAATTTCCACCTCATCTCCTACCTGTAAATCCTTGCTTAATTCTATATTATCTTTGGTGAATTCTACTGGGATTGGGTTGTCCCAGCGACCGTCTCCAGTTTCGACCACAATTTGGTGTTTTCGGAAACCATTGCTTCCAAATTCTCTGACCTCATCAACAAACTTTATTTTTCCGGAAATAGTCACTTCGTTCATGGTATTTGTTTTAGTTAAAAAAACTTCAGTCGTCCATATTTGGTTATTAACAACCTGGTAAATCGCTAACATGTTTTAATAAAAGAAATTTTTTTGTTAATTAATTTTCCTTCTTGTGTCTATTAGTTGTTTTATGCAACAAGGTGGTTTTATTATGAAAAAATTACCCAAAATTTTGTTCGTTGATGATGAGCAGTCTGTGCTTAAAGGAATTGAATTAAATTTAGGGAGGAAATATTATGTTACAGTGGCAAACAGTGCAAACGATGCACTTGAGTTGATCCAAAAAGGGGATGCTTTTGAAGTTGCCGTTGTTGATTATGTGATGCCCTCAATGAATGGGGCGGATTTGTTAAAGGAAATTCGTAGATGTGACCAGTCAATGGTTGCGATTTTATTAACGGGTGCCACCAATTACGAATATGCCAGTGAATTTGTGCGCCAGGGCGGTGCTTTTCGTTTACTCAGTAAACCCTGTCCCCCTGATGAATTAATAGAAAACATTGATGCAGCCTTGCTGCACTACAATGAAGTGGTGGCAGATGACCATACACTTGGTGAAATTATGAACTCGGTTGTTCGGTCTTTTACTTCGGTACTTGCCGCAGCCCTGCCCTTGTATTTTGGCAGGTCTCAACGAGTGATGAGAATGGCGACTGAAATTGCCAAAAAATTACGATTGAGGTCAATCTGGAGAATTGACTCCGCCTGTGTTTTTTCCCACCTCGGTTTTGCCACTTTGCCCCCTGATGTTCAACTTCGGGCCTATCAAAATGAAGGGGTAAAGCCACATGAATTGGAGCTTATTGGAAGTTTTGGGGATTTCACAAGAGAGATGTTGTCCACTATACCTAAGATGCATGAGGTTATGAAGGTGGTCGATTTAATCAGTGAGGATTACTGTGATTCAAATGATGATGACAAGGACTCTGCAAAATTAGCATCGGTTATCCGCCTAGCTAAGCACTATGACTATTTCGCAAGTAAAGGGCAAAATAGACCGATGATCTTCGAGTCTATACTAAAAAATAATTCTATTTATTACAGAGATGCACTCAATGCTTTGAGTGAAATTCGGCCTAATGCAAATGGAGGACCTCAAGTCGTATCAATAGAAACAAAAGATTTAAAAAAGGGCATGCGATTGCAGGAGGATTTGTTGTTGGAAAATGGCACTTTGTTTGCCCCGCAAGGTTCGATTGTAAATCCGCCTCTGTTGTATGTAATGAATAATTACAGAGTTTGTTCAATGAAAGACCCATTCCCTCAAAGAATCACGGTTAGCCAGGGCTCGAGTTTCGAGAACGAGCCATAATAAGAAAGTTTTCTTACCCAATCCGAACCTGTAATTTTCTGAGCTTTGGGAAATGGTGGCAAAGAGATTGCCAATTGTTCTTTCTCTTATTTTGTTTTGTGAATGAATCATTTTATTCTTCGCAACTTATGTGCGGTAAGTTTTTCTGTTTTTTGTAGTTGTTTGGTCTGGGGGAACACCCCTCCTGGTGATTTTGATGAGATGTGGCATGATTTTGATCCTAGATCAGACCCCCTGGAGACAGAAATTCTTAAGGAATGGGAAGAGGACAATGTGGTATTGAAGGTTATTCGATATCGTATCGGGGAATTTAAGGGTCAAAAGTCATTTATGGCTGGTATTTACGGATACCCAAAGGGACAGGAGCGTCTGCCGGGCTTGCTTCAAATTCATGGGGGAGGGCAGTACGCTCATTCCAATGCGGTGCAGACCAACGCCAAACGAGGTTATGCCACTCTTTCCATTGCTTGGGCGGGCCGAATTTCAGCCCCTGGATATACGGTTTCCCCCAGGGAAGTAAAATTATTTTGGGAAGGAAAGAAGGATGATCCTAAGTATAGAATAACCACAGACTGGGGTGCACTGGACGCTTACCATGCACCCAGTCGATACGGGAAAGATGCCTTTACTTCCTTACCGGTAGAGGATTGGACGCTCGATCCGGTAAGATCCCCCCGTAATAGTTCCTGGTTTCTTGTGGCTTTGGCTGGTCGCAGAGGTCTAACCTTTCTTGAGCAACAACCTCAAGTAGATGGCTCGAAACTTGGAGTTTATGGCCATTCGATGGGAGGTAAATTAACCGTTCTGATTACAGGAGCGGATGACAGGGTCAAAGCGGCAGCACCTTCCTGTGGTGGAATAAGTGACCGATACACTGATGACGATTTACATTTTGCCACTGTTAGCGATCCTCCAAGTTTGAAAAGAATTGCTGTGCCCATTGTTTTTCTTAGCCCGTCAAACGATTTTCATGGACGTATTAATGATTTGGAAACTGCGGTGCATGAGATTAAATCAAAGGACTGGCGAGTGTCCTGCTCCCCTCATCATAATCATCAGGATACTCCGGAATTTGAAGGACTCACTCAGGTTTGGTTTGATCGGTATTTGAAATCCAAGCACCCGGTTCCCTCCACGCCTGAAGCCCAATTGGAAGTCAGGAGTGGTCAATTACCCAGGCTGGTTGTAAATGCCGACAGAGCGAGGGAGATTCAAAAAGTTGAGGTTTATTTTACTCAGCAGGGAATTTTGCAAGAGCGTGGTGAAGCAAAGGACGATTCAGCAAATACAAAGCACAGATTTTGGAAATTTGTTAAGCCCGCAAAGTCAGTTCTTCAAAATCAATGGGTTGCCACTTTGCCCATCTTTGATGTCGGTCGCCCACTCTGGGCATTTGCCAATGTTTTCTACCGTACGGACGAAAAGATTACGGGTGCTGGATATTACTATGGTACTTACCAGACAGAAAACTTTGTCTTAACCTCGCTTCTGCAAACCATACCCGCAGAGCAGTTAAGGAAATCAGGAACAGTAGCCAACCCTCCTTCCAATCATAAGATTGAGGATTTTTCGGGTGAATGGAAAAAAGACTGGTTTTCTTATAACCAAAAAAAGTGGGGCTTGCGGACTAATAAATTACATGAACCAATTTGGGCTGCACCCAGTCCTCAATCAAGGATTAGTTTGGAGGTAAGAAGTGACATTGCTAATAAAATGGTGCTCTGGGTTGATGGCCATGGTGTTGAATTAACGCTTTCCGGAAGTGGCATCTGGCAGAGGTTTTCTTTTCCTCCCACAGCTCTTAAAAATAGTGAGGGTACTGGTTTAACTGATTGGATTGGAATCAAGGAACTTCGACTTGATGACACCGAGAAGCTAAAGGTTCCCCGGGGTAGCTCCACAAAAGCATTGAAAGTTGGTGCTCCCTGGCAGGGACCTCCTCCTGCATTTCGCAATCTTTGCTGGATCGAGTAAGACCGAGTACAGGGTGAATTCCTCCCGTTTTGGAGATTTGACACCCTGTTAATGAGTTCTTTAGTATCTTACTCATGACCCCAACTAAGCCCAGAGTCCTCTTTGTTGACGATGAGCCAGCAATCCTCAAAGGGTTTAAACTTAACCTTGGTAGGAAATACCAGGTCTTTGTTGCTGAATCTGGTCGGGATGGGCTTCGGGTTCTTGAGGAGGACGGCCCGTTTCAGGTGATTGTTTCAGACTTTTCTATGCCTGGAATGAACGGTGCAGACTTCCTCGAAAAAGTCCGGGAACAAAATAGGGAAGTTGTCACAATGTTGCTCACCGGGCAGGCTAATTTTGAGGATTTGTGCGAGGTGGTTCGTCGGGGGGAGATTTTCCGTTTACTCGGGAAACCTTGTTCTCCTGAAACCTTGGACAAAAACATCCAGCAGGCACTTCGTCAATTTGAGTTGATATCAGCGGAAAAAGAACTTCTGGAAAAAACCCTCAATGGTGCAATTGGGGCAATGACCTCTCTTTTGTCTGCGGCCAATCCACTCTTTTTTGGTCGTGCCCAACGGGTCAAAGCACTTGCCCGTGAGATTGCCAGAGAAATGAAGGTTGCCCATGAATGGAGATTGGAGGTTGCCTCCGATTTTTGTTATCTCGGATATTTGACTTTGCCAGAAGCCTCACAGCAAAAGGTTTATGAGGGCGATGATATTGGTCCAGATATTGAAAATGTTGTCGCTGGATTCCCCCATTTTGTCAGTAATTTGCTCAAGGATATTCCCCGGCTTAACAAAATTCGTAGAATTATCGAATTCATCGCCCTGGACTATAATCAGTCGGATGATGAGTTATCGGAGGAGCATCGGATTGCCTCTATCATCCGTTTAGCACAGGAGTATGATATTTTGGATTCGAAAGGTTTCTCCAAGGGAGAAATTTTTGAAAAAATTCGTTTGTCTGAATGTATTTTTCTTCCTGGTGGTATTGACGCGCTTGCTAACTCCCGTGAATTGTGCGGTGGCTTCATGGAAGCCAGTCAGGTAGCTCCCGCCGATCTTAAACCAGGCATGCGTCTGATGGAGGAACTCCGCCTGGAAGATGGCAAGATGCTGGCTCCACTGGGAGCAATAATTAGCCTGCCTTTTATGCAAACCATTCAGAGCCACTTGGCGGCACTTGGAGATTCTGTATTTCCAGATTCGATCGAGGTGCTGGCCTGATCTGTCTGGGTAAATAATTTTAACTCAAAGACTCCATTTGAGCATTCGCTCGATTGGCAATTTAGCCCGTTCGATGAGTTCGTCGGTAAGGGTTATCTCAGGACCACTTTCTTTGAGGCATTTTAACAGCTTGGGCAAAGTGTTCATTTTCATATAACGGCAATCGTTACAGGCACAATTTCCTGTGGGCCCAGCCACAAACTGTTTGTCGGGTAATTCACGGGTTAGACGGTGCATCATCCCGGATTCTGTAAGAATGATGAAAGTATCCGAGCTATGACTTCGGCAGTACGAGACCATTTTTTCGGTACTGCACACTTCGTCTGCTATATCACGAACAGATTGGATGCATTCAGGATGGGCCACCACTGGTGCGTCAGGATATTCCAGGCGGCATCGTTCGATTGATTCCTTGGTAAAGAGAACATGGGCATAACAACTACCCGGCCACAGGCGCATTTTCCGCCCAGTCTGGCCCATCACCCATTGGCCGAGGTTTTGATCTGGAACAAATAAGATTTCCCGGTTTGCCGGGACTTTGTTGACTATATTCACCGCATTACCACTGGTACAGATAACATCGCTCAATCCTTTGACCGCGGCCGAACAGTTGACATACGCCACAACATACAGGTCGGGGTTTTGCTCGCGGTACATGGCCAGCTGGTCTGCTGGGCAGGAATCAGAGAGAGAACACCCTGCGTCAAGGTCTGGCAAGAGCACAGTTTTGGAAGGGTTTAGAATCTTGGCGGTTTCCGCCATGAAGTGGACTCCGCAAAAGACGATAACTTCTGCATCTGTCTGAGCGGCCTGGCGAGCTAAACCCAAGGAGTCACCAACATAGTCCGCCACCTGCTGGATGTCATCGACCTGATAATTATGACAAAGAAGAACGGCATTTTTTTCTTCCTTAAGGCGTACAATTTCTTCCTGTTGATACGAAAGCTTGTTATTAGCACAATCATGCCTAAATACTTCAATCTGGAAAGTGGTATCGGCTACCATGGTTGTAAAATTTAGTTACTTTTAGAACACGCTCCTTTTGCTGTGAAACCTGGGCAACTAGCTTGAACCTGAAGCCTTTGATCGCTAACTTCCAATCCCAGTTTTTCGGAAACAGTTCGACCGTACCACTCCATAAAGGGGGCATCGACATCAAAGATCCGGTCGCAGTCTGAACATATGACTTGGGCCTTGAAAGAAGCACTCGATTCATTCAACACATAGAATTTATTATCTTGCCCAACATCGATCATGCGAATGCAACCGCTTCCGACTAGTAGAGGAAGACAACGATAAACGGTAGCCCTGGATACCGAATCATCCATCTCTTTTGCGTCTTGTAGTAATTGGTCTGCTGTGAAGTGTCCAGATTGGCGAAATAAAGCATCAAACACTGCTTTACGCTGTCCTGTCATTCGCAAGCCCTGACTTGAAAGAAAATCAGAGAAATTTTCCCATAATATTTTATCGGGCATACTCATTTATTAGATTTCTTTTAATATTATGTAGTTTGAGGTCAAACGAATTGAGACAAGTTTGAGAATCGATTTAATCTGCTTACATTCTTGGCATATATCGAGGAAGTTAATAGTCATTTACCATGTCGATCAAAATAAACGACCAAATCATTCCCGATTGGGCCATTGAACGTCAGGCTGAAGCTCTGTTAGAGAATGTTGCCAAAGGAATGCCTGGTAAACCTCGCGAAATTGTTATGATATCTGCTCTCGACCTTGCCAAGGAGCGTCTGATTGATCAGGCTTTAATGGCTCAGGAAAGTAGAAGGCGTAAGTACAGGGTAGACTCGGTGGAATTGCAAAAAAAGATTAAACTTTGGCTTAAGCAAAACGGGGGGAAAAAGGCCTTTAGTAAAATAAATAATCCCATGATCCAAAACCAGGAGGATTTGAAGCGGGAATTATCCGACCAAATGCGCTTCAATCAATTACTGGAGGAGGAATCTCAATGTGATGCAGTTTCCACTGCGGATGCCCGCAAATACTACGACGAAAGACCTGAACTCTTTCGTATGGAAGAACAACTTAGTGCATCCCATCTCCTTAAAATGGCGAAGACGGAAGCCGAGTTTGAAAAAGCGTTGGAGGATGTGAAAGCCCTGCGGGAACGTTTGCACAGTGGGGAGGACTTTGCCGAAGTTGTACGGCTGGAATCCGATGATAAAGGAAACGACGGCAACTTGGGCACTTTTGGTAAGGGGAAAATGGTTCCTGAATTCGAAAAAGCGGCCTATGCACTAAACCCGGGTGAATTGAGCGAGCCTGTTCGAACCCAGTTCGGATGGCACCTTATTCAATTACACGAACGAATCCCCGAAAAGATTACCCCTTTTGAAGAGATCAGTGAAAAGGTGGTGGAATATTTAACCGAGCGAAAAAAAGACAAAGTGTTTGAAGATTTTCTCGATGGACTGAAAGCCAGGGCAACTATCGAGGAAGTAACAGGAATTTAATCAACTTTCCCCAAGTCCTTCGAGGATCTGGAGGGTGCTCTGAGACTTATTCAGGGCATAGAGATGGTATCCGGGGGCTCCCCTCGATAAAAGGTCTTTAATCTGCTCAAGGGCCCACTTTGCACCCACCACGGGTTGTCCAGTTTCATCGGTATTCTCTAGGTTTCGTTCGAGTTGGCTGGGCAATCCGGCTTCGCACATTGCACAAAATCGACGAACCTGACCAATCGAAAGGACGGGGAGCAATCCTGGAAGCACAGGTATTTCAATGCCCGCCTTTCGGCAACGCTCTACGAAGTCGTGGTATACCGAGTTGTTGAAAAACAATTGAGTGGTAATAAAATCAGCACCCGCATCCACTTTTGTTTTTAGGTTTTTTAAATCAATCCCCATAGAATCTGCCTCGGGATGCTTTTCTGGATACCCACCCACTCCTATGCCAAATTCGGGGAAATTCTCCCGGATTAAGCAA